>JGI994J12354_10000829_pt1 | contig 31463 bp, 31 predicted proteins | sample IntmicLarv3ML3BL_FD_12354 | JGI IMG/M metagenome (IMG submission 12354) | reverse complement strand
CGTAGAAGAGTGTAATAGGAGGGATACGAACATGGCAGTAAATAGAGTTCCAGTTCTTAAAAGATGTCGTTCATTAGGTATGGATCCAATCTATTTAGGAATTGACAAAAAGTCAAACAGACAATTAAAAAGAGCAAATAAAAAGATGAGTGAGTATGGACTTCAATTACGCGAAAAGCAAAAAGCGAAATTTATTTATGGCGTACTAGAAAGACCATTTAGAAATTACTTCAAGAAAGCAACACGTCAACAAGGTATGACAGGTGAAAACCTTATGATTATCCTTGAAACAAGACTAGACAACGTAGTATTTCGTGCAGGACTTGCAAGAACAAGACGTGAGGCAAGACAAATCGTAGATCACAAGCATATCTTAGTAAATGGTAAGCAAGTAAACATTCCATCATACTTAGTTAAAGCAGGTGATGTAATTGAAGTGAAAGAAAAACACAAAGGTTCACCAAGATACAAGGGTATTTTAGAAATGACTGGGGGACGTATGACACCAGAGTGGCTAGATGTAGATACAGAGGCTTTAAAAGGAACAATCAAAGAATTACCAGCGCGTGAAGCGATTGATGTTCCTGTAGACGAAATGTTGATTGTCGAGTTATATTCTAAATAATCCGTGAGATTGTTTGAATAATGGCACAGTATTGAAAATCCACAAGGAGGGACCCTTATAGTGTTTGAGTTTAATAAACCGAATATTGAAATTGCTGAAATTTCAGAAGATAGAAAATATGGGAAATTTGTTGTTGAACCATTAGAAAGAGGATATGGTACAACTCTAGGAAACTCCCTTAGAAGAATTATGCTATCGTCTTTGCCAGGAGCAGCAATTAGTCAAGTGAAAATTGATGGTATTTTACACGAATTTACTTCTGTTCCAGGAGTAAAAGAAGACGTGACAGAAATTATCATGAATTTGAAGTCTTTGGCAATCAGAAATAAGGCAGAAACAGACGAACCTAAGACTGCATACATTGAGTTTGAGGGTGAGGGCGTAGTAACAGCAGCAGATATTCAAGTTGATCCAGATATAGAAATTATGAATCCGGAAGTTGTCATTGCAACACTCAATGGTGGAGCAGATAGCAAACTGTATATGGAATTGACCATTACAAACGGACGAGGATATATCAGTGCAGACAAGAATAAGAATGAAGATTTGCCAATCGCAGTAATTCCGATTGATTCTATTTATACACCAGTAGAGCGTGTAAAAATCAATGTAGAAAATACTCGTGTAGGTCAGATTACAGACTTTGATAAATTGACACTAGATGTATTTACGAATGGAACATTGATGCCAGATGAGGCAATTAGCCTAGCTGCAAAAGTTTTAAATGAACATTTACGTTTATTTATTGATTTATCAGAGATAGCGCAAGCAGCAGAAGTAATGATAGAAAAAGAAGATGATGAAAAAGAGAAAGTGCTTGAAATGAGCATTGACGAATTAGAGTTATCTGTTCGTTCTTACAACTGCTTAAAACGTGCAGGAATTAATACGGTAGAAGAATTAACAAACCGTACGGCTGAAGATATGATGAAAGTAAGAAACTTAGGACGTAAATCATTAGAAGAAGTGTTGGCAAAACTAAAAGAACTTGAGTTAGAATTAAGTTTAGGAGAAGAATAAATCAGTCTGGTTAAGTGATTATAAGCTTAACTAGAGCATTTGATTGATAAGACTACAAGCGCAATCAAGTGTATATTCATGGAGGATAATAACATGGCAAAGTATAGAAAACTTGGCAGAACAGCAAGCCAAAGAAAAGCAGTCCTTAGAAATCAAGTAACTGCACTTATCAATAATGGAAAAATCAGAACAACAGAGGCAAAAGCAAAAGAAATCAGAAAAATTGCTGAAACCTTAGTTGCAAAAGCAGTGAAAGAAAAAGATAATTACGAAGAAGTAACTGTAAAAGCAAAAGTTGCTCGTAAAGACAAAGATGGTAAACGTGTAAAAGAAGTAGTAGATGGTAAAAAAGTAACAGTTTATGATGAAGTTGATAAAACAATCAAAAAAGATAAACCATCAAGATTGCACGCAAGACGTCAGATGTTGAAAGTTCTTTATCCTGTAAAGGAAGTGCCAACTGCAGCAGCAGGCAAAAAGAAGAACACGAAAGAAGTTGATTTAGTAGATAAACTATTTACAGAAATTGCGTCAAAGTATGAGGGTCGTAATGGTGGATATACAAGAATCATCAAGATTGGTCAACGTAAAGGTGACGCAGCAATGGAAGTAATTATTGAATTGGTTGAAAAAAGAAGAACGTAAGTATAAGAAAGGCTGAGCAGTGTAATATTGCTCAGTTTTTTATATAATTAGGAAATTACGTCCTATTATATAAAAAACCTCTGAGGGAACACACTGTGGTGTACCATGTAGATGTCGCAAATTGCGACCGCCGCAGGCGAGAGAGCAAAGTGTTCGCATACGAAACTCTATTGTACTTCATTAAAATGCGAACAAAATAAAATAAGAGCTACAGAAAGTTTAATTTTCTGTAGCTCTTATTTGTTGACTTCTTCTTGAAAAATGTATCTCTAGAAAAATACATTATTCCCAACGTTAATTCCACTGTGACCAGAACTAGCAGCTCGAAATGAAAAACAGTGACTTACAGGTGCATATCTTGCACCATTTAGCGCATCTTGTGCGACTGTAAAACATAAAGAACCAGGACCTCTAGCGAGAATACGATCTAACTTCCCGTTTGTAGCAGGAGGAAATTGTCCTCTTTGGTATATAACATCTCGAACAGTGTTGTAATTTTTGTAATACCCACCAGCACCTACACGATTTAATATAACGGTTGCTACAGCGAGTAGGGCATTATAATCGGTTGTGCCTGCTTCGCACTCCAAAATGCCAGCAAATAATGCTATTTCGGAAACATCTGTCTGCATAGGAGGCTGTTGTGTGATAGAACCAGTGTTACTATTATCCGAATCAGTATTGCTATTTGTTGTAGTGTTGTTATCTTCTGTAGTGTTTTGCGTTGGTGTACTTGCAACAGGTGGAGGAGGCGTAGCGGCCACCCTTGCTTGAGCAAGTTGAGATTGCGTAAGTGCTAAACTACTTTCAGTTGTCTCGATTTTAGTTGCCAGCGTAGAACGTTTATCCACTAGAGTTTCTTGCATTGTGGCAAGTTCCTCTTGCTGTTTAGCAAGTTCCTGTGATTGCAAAGCAATCTTGTCATGTAGTGCTTGCAGTTCTTCGAGCTGTATTCTGTCATACTCAGTAATAGAAAATACAAAAGAAGTAGCATTTATAAAATCAGTCATATTTTCAGCAGAACAAATAAGTTCAAGCAAGGAAATGCTTCCATTTTCATACATATACCTGATTCTTTTCTTCATTTGCTCATATTGTGACTCTTGGCTTAGTTTGGCTGCGGCTAAATGAAGCTCTGTTTCTTTTGCAACTTCTTGCGTTTCTGTAATTTTTGTAGATAAAGCTTCGGTTTCTTGTGTTAAGGCAAGCAGTTCTGTTCTGAGGTTGGCAAGTTCTGTACGTTGATTATCGGTACTCTGCTCAAGCTCACTAATAGAATCTGTTGCAAAACTTACATGAGAATTTGTAATAAGTATTATGAAACACAGACAAGCAATACAAAAACGAGAGAATGGTTTCAATTTCTTGTTTTGCATAGATACGTCCTTTCACCTTTATAAAGTTATAACATAAGTGTCTCAATTATACTACAAATTGATTAATTAGGCAAATTCTGCTAAGATAAGGAGAGAAGAAAAAGCGAGGTGGAAGTATATGAAAATAAAGATGATTGGGCTTGATTTAGACGGTACATTGCTTGATAGCCAAAAAGAAATTAGTGCATATACATTGCAGGTATTGCAAAGAGCAATGCAAAGTGGTGTAGAGGTAGTTATTGCGACAGGAAGAGCGTTATGCGGTGTCCCAAAACAAGTACTAGACATAGGGATTCGCTATGCTGTAACGGCAAATGGAGCTAGAATTTCAGACATACAACAAGACAAAGTGATATATGAAACATCAATGGATAAAAAAATTGCGATGAATGCCTTACGCATTTTAAATGATTACGATGCAGCAAGGGAACTTTTGATTGGTGGCGAAAGTCATATGGAACTTGAGAAACTCAGGGATATAGCTGCGTATATTAAATCAGAGGCAATGGCAAAATATGTGCGAGAAACGAGACAAGAAGCACAGGATTTATCGGAAATATTGGAGAATACACAGAAATCGATTGAGAAAGTACATGCCATTTTTAGGAAAGAAGAGGAAAGACAAGAGGCATGGAAACGAATAGAGCAATTAGAAGATATAGAGCTATGTGGTTCTTTGGGAAATAATATCGAAGTAAATGCAAAAGGAGTGAATAAAGGACAGGGACTATTGCGTTTAGGCGAAGTGCTAGGTATCAAACGGGAAGAAATTATGGCTGTTGGCGATGACTTAAATGATGTAGAGATGATTAAAACAGTAGGCTTAGGCATTGCAATGGAAAATGGACAGGAGCAAGTGAAAAAATATGCACAGTATGTAACGGCTACGAATGATGAAGATGGTGTTGCAAAGGCAATCACTAAATTTGTATTCAATGACTCACAGTTCTAAGTTCGAGAAAACCTCACTAAGAACTGTGACATGTATCGCACGTAAGCGTTCAAAGTATGAAAACGCTAAGTGCTCATAACGAGCCGCAGTTCTAAGTTCGGAAAAACCTCACTAAGAACTGTGACATGTATCGCACGTAAGCGTTCAAAGTATGAAAATGCTAAGTGCTCATAACGAGCCACAGTTCTAAGTTCGGAAAAACCTCACTAAGAACTGTGACATGTATCGCACGTAAGCGTTCAAAATACGAACGCTAAGTGCTCATAACGAGGAGGAGAGAAAAGAAAATGCTAGAGATTTTAAAAGCGTTAGTTTATGGAATTGTTGAGGGGATTACGGAATGGCTTCCCATTAGTAGTACAGGGCATTTGATTTTAGTGGAAGAATTACTGAAATTTAACACAAGTGCTGACTTTATGGAAATGTTTCGTGTTGTAATACAACTTGGTGCAATTATGGCAGTTGTGGTTTTGTATTTTCATAAGTTAAATCCATTTTCACCTAAGAAAAATATACGTCAGAGAAACAACACGCTTGCATTGTGGGTAAAGGTGATAATAGCCTGCGCACCAGCAGGAGTTATGGGGGTATTGCTTGATGATTGGTTAGATGAGCACCTCTATAATTATACAGTAGTAGCGATTATGCTTATTATTTATGGTGTGTTATTTATATACATAGAAAAGCAAAATGCGAATAAGAAAGCACGTATTACAAAGCTTACAGAATTAAGTTACCAAACTGCCTTGCTTATTGGTGTATTTCAAGTGTTATCTCTTATTCCAGGTACTTCGCGTTCGGGAGTGACAATACTGGGTGCTTTGATATTAGGTACATCACGTGTTGTAGCAGCAGAGTTTACATTCTACTTGGGTATTCCAGTTATGGTAGGAGCGAGTTTGCTCAAAATCATTAAGCTAGGGTTTGACTATTCTGCGATAGAAGTGACGGCTTTATTGGTAGGTTGTATTACGGCATTTTTTGTTTCTGTGTTTGCAATCAAGTTCCTAGTAGGATATATTAAAAAGCATGATTTTAAGATATTTGGATATTATCGTATTGTGCTTGGTGTCATTGTGTTCACATTTTTCCTATTTGCGAGATAAAATTGTATAATAATGCATAAAAAAGCGAAAAATGTATAAATATACATTTTCATTTTGCACATATTGTGCTAAGATGGTATCTAGGTGTACTTTCACATTAGATTGAAAGAATTCGAAAATACCTTATCAAGTGTTCGTGGAAGAGGACACACCACAGCCACTAGGTTCGTAAGGACCTCACCAAGTGGACCGGGTGTACTTTCACACTAGATTCGCAAATACCTTATCAAGTGTTCAATGCAGGAGGATAATTATGAAGAAGAAAATTAGTATATTATTGGTAATGACAGTGGTACTAGCAATGTTAGCAGCATGTGCAAAGAAAGATGAAAATATCCTAATTATGGGGACAAATGCAGAATTTCCACCATATGAATTTTGGGAAGATGGTGAAATTGTAGGCATTGATGTAGAATTTGTGAGAGCGATTGCAGATAAGCTAGGAATGGAATTTAAAGTTGAGGATATGAACTTTAATGCTATTATACCCGCAGTGCAAAGTGGAAAAGTAACGATTGGTGCAGCGGGAATGACCATTACAGAGGAAAGAATGAAACAAGTAGATTTTACAGATACGTATTATACAGGCAGACAAGTGATTATTGTACTCGAGGATAATACAGAGATTATGAGTCCAGAGGATTTAGAGGACAAGAAAATCGGTGTACAACAAGGAACAACAGGTGATATTTTTATATCAGATGAATATGGTGATGATAATGTGGAGCGATTTAACAAAGGAATGGAGGCAGTACAGTCTCTTGTTCAAGGAAAGATTGACGCAGTTATCATTGATGACCAACCAGCGAGAGCATTTTTGGAACAAAACGAGGGTCTAACAATTCTAGAAACAGCATATGCTGTGGAAGATTATGCAATGTGTCTTAAAAAAGGCAACGATGAATTACTTCAGAGAATAAATGAAGCTATCAGAGAATTAAAAGAAGATGGCACACTAGATAGCATTGTAAGCAAATATATTAACTAATATGGAGATACCTAATGACAGCGTTTAAAGAAACTTTTTACACTAATTTTATAGCAGAAAATAGATGGCGACATATCGCAACTGGTTTGGGAACTACTTTGAGTGTTACATTTTTTGCCCTTATTGTAGGAGTACTGCTTGGGGTTTTGGTAGCACTTGTACGTTCGACTTATGATAAAACTGGAAAGATGAAAGTGCTTGATAAAGTTTGCAAAGTGTATATTACCGTTATTCGGGGCACACCAGTGGTGATACAATTACTCATCATTTATTATGTGGTTTTTGTAGGACCTTTGGCGATTCCGCAGATGTTAGCAGCGGTTATTGGGTTTGGACTAAATTCTGGAGCTTATGTAGCGGAGATTTTTCGTTCTGGTATTATGTCGATTGATGCAGGGCAGTTTGAGGCGGGAAGAAGCTTAGGCTTTTCCTACAAGCAAACGATGTTTTATATCATTATGCCACAGGCATTTAAGAATGTATTACCAGCACTGGGAAATGAATTTATAGTTCTATTAAAAGAGACGTCAATAGCAGACTTTATCGCATTGCAAGATTTGACAAAAGGTGCAGAGATTATACGAAGTCGTACCTACTCGGCAACACCTTTATTTGCAGTAGCTTTGATGTATTTAGTGATGGTTATGATATTCACGAAATTAGTCAGCATGTTGGAAAGGAGGTTGCGAAATAGTGAGCGCTAAGCAAGAAATACTTATTCGTGTAGAAAACTTACATAAGAATTTTAATGGATTACACGCTTTGCATGGCGTTTCCAATGAAATTTATAAAGGCGAAGTGGTTGTAATTGTAGGACCATCTGGTTCTGGAAAGTCAACATTTTTACGTTCGCTTAACCTTTTAGAAGAGCCGACATCGGGGAAAATACATTTTGAGGGTATAGACATTACAGATAAGAAGATAAATATTGATAAGCATCGCCAGAAAATGGGAATGGTATTTCAACATTTTAACTTATTTCCACATAAGACCATTTTAGAAAATATTACATTAGCACCGATAAAGTTATTAGGGAAGAGCCAAGAAGAGGCAGATGAGCGCGGAATGGAACTTCTTGAATTAGTTGGATTGACGGAAAAAGCGAATGCATACCCATCTCAGTTATCTGGTGGACAAAAGCAAAGAATAGCCATTATTCGTTCATTAGCAATGGACCCAGAAGTTATGTTATTTGATGAACCGACATCGGCACTTGATCCTGAAATGGTGGGAGAAGTGTTAGAGTTGATGAAACGCTTAGCAGAGCAAGGAATGACGATGGTTGTGGTTACGCATGAAATGGGATTTGCAAAAGAAGTAGGGACGAGAGTTTTGTTTATGGACGCAGGGCAGATTAAAGAAGAGAATACACCAAGTGAATTTTTCGAGTCGCCAAAAGAAGAACGTTTAAAAGAGTTCTTGTCAAAAATATTATAAATGTAAGGCTAGTATGTTCCTATGCTAGCCTTTATTCTATCTTAAGAAATTTGCCTGTGAAGTGTTATTATGTGATAGTGAGGATAAATATGAAACAAGAAATAGTAGAACCATTACTGAAATGGTATCAAGAAAATAAGCGGCCATTGGCATGGAGAGAGCGTGTGAGTGCGTATCATACATGGATATCCGAGATTATGCTACAGCAGACGAGGGTAGAAGCTGTAAAGCCTTTTTATGCACGTTTTTTGAAAGAGCTACCGACGGTACAAGATTTAGCAGATGCGAAAGAAGATAAACTCTTAAAGTTATGGGAGGGATTGGGATATTATAATCGTGTACGCAACATGCAAAAGGCAGCACAGCAAATAGTAGCAGAGCATGATGGAAAATTTCCAGAGACATACGAAGAGATTTTGAAATTAAAAGGAATTGGAACATATACAGCAGGTGCGATTAGTTCGATTGCTTATGAAATTCCAAAGCCAGCAGTAGATGGCAATGTACTTCGTGTTATTTCACGCATTCAAAATAGTAAAAAAGACATCATGAAAGCCTCTACAAAGCGAGAAATGGAAGAAAGCCTAGAGGCGATTATACCAAGAGGACAAGCAGGAAATTTTAACCAGAGTCTTATAGAATTAGGTGCATTAGTTTGTGTGCCAAATACGATTCCAAAATGTGAGGAATGCCCTGTGCAACATTTGTGCGAGGCATATGCACAGAATACACAGATGGAGCTACCTGTGAAAACAAAAGCAAAGGCACGCAGGATAGAAAAGCGTACAGTTCTTATTTTCCAAGATGGTGAGACACTTGCGATTAGAAAAAGAGCAAATAAGGGACTTCTGGCAGGCTTGTATGAATATCCAAATATAGAGGGACATCTGAATATGGACGAAGTTAATACATATAGTAAAAGCATCGGATTAACCCCTATTCGCATTAAAAAACTGGAAAATGCAAAGCATATCTTCAGCCATATTGAGTGGCACATGGTGGGCTATAGCGTACGAGTAGATGAACTGGAGAAGTCTTGCAAAGAGAAACTGTTGTTTATTCACCCAAATGAAATAGAGGAAGTGTATCCAATTCCATCAGCATTTGAAGCATATAACAGAATTACAGTAAACTAAAAAAGTACACAAAATTCACCTCTAAAAACTGTGAAAAATAGAGAAAATTAATAAGGAAATTGACAGGCGCAATAAGCCTTGTTATTATTATAGTAATAGTTGTATGGGTTGTTACGGAAACGGCAAAGCCATCTTAAATTTTAGAGAGCCTGAAATTTAAGTATGGCTTTTTTTATATAATAGGAAATTGCTTTTAAAGATGTTGATGAAGATGTTCATTTTTTGTGAAATAGCTGAGGTGATGTTATGAAAATACTTAAAATAATTAATAATAATATTGTCAGTTCGCTAGATAGCAATAATCAGGAGATTGTTGTTATGGGGCGTGGGCTTGGTTATGGTCAAAAGGCGAATGACAAGATTGACGAAAGTAAAATAGAAAAAATATTTCATATGGATAATAATAAGGAGATTAAGCAATTAAAAAATGTTTTGTCTGATGTGCCTATCGAAATTGTGCAATTAGTGAATACTATTATCGAAAAGGCAGACAAACAAATAGAAGATAAGTTGCAAGAAAGTATTTATATTACATTAATTGACCATATCAATTTTGCGATTGAACGGAAAAAACAAAATATTTTATTTTCAAACCCCTTATTTTATGGTGTGAAACGTTTATACAAAAGAGAATATCAAGTTGGCAAAGAAGCAGTTGCACATATTAACGATGTACTTAAGGTTGATTTGCCAGAAGAAGAGGCGGCAGCGATAGCTCTACATTTTATTAATGCTAGATTGGGAAAAGAAATGCCAGAAGTCATTACGATTACTCGAATCGTACAGAATACTGTTAAAATAGTACAATATTATTTTAATGTAGAAATTATTGGGGATATGCCAGAAACCGATTATTTTATACTGCATATCAAACAATTAGCAGAACGTGCAGTTAATGGAGAGATGTTAGAAGTAGGTAATAAAGAAGTAGAAGAAGTGATTAGAGAAAAATTTCCAGAGGCAAGCGAGTGCGCAAGACGAATAGGNGAGTACATTTTCAGCGAGCATGACATTCACGTAACCTCAGCAGAAATAATGGACTTGGCAATTAAAATTGAAAGGGTGTTGACACAATATGAAACAAAAAAGCAGTAAGATTATCTTTTTCGACATTGATGGAACGCTGATTGATACAACAGGTATTATATCAGACAAGTTAATGCAAGCACTTCACAAACTAAAAGAGAACGGCCATGAAATATGTCTGGCAACAGGTCGCTCAGCAGATGGGCAGATAGAAGAACTGCGTAAAATAAACTGGGACGGATATGTTCTAGGAAATGGTGTTTACGGTGAGTATAAAGGCAAAGTGGTTATACATGAAACGATACCTACAAAAGATGTAAAAGCATTTGTTACGTTCACAAAGGAGATACCAGAAATGGGAATTATCCTGGAGGGCAATACGGGCTCCTATGCAACAAAACTAGGTAGCCAAGTGGCATTTGAAGCAATGAAAAAAGTGGCATATTATGGCAAGTTAAGCTATGAGGAGTTTATTGATTACTTTCAAGTGGTCGATGATTTGCAAACGGTGGAAAGTGTTAATAAGATGATGTATTTCAATGGCGGTAAATACGTTAAGAAAATGACTGAAAAATTTGGCAAGGACTTAAGTTTCATACCAAATAGTGTGACCCAAAGTGCGAGTCTAGATGATGGCGAGATTATGAAAATGGGCATTTCAAAAGCAGTTGGAATACAACGAGTAATTGAGCAAGCAGGATATGAACAAAAAGATGTTATCGCATTTGGTGATGGATATAATGATTTAGAGATGATTGAATTTGCAGGTATTGGTGTTGCGATGGGAAATGCAGTCGAGCCATTAAAAGAAAAAGCAGATTTAATTACTGCCAGCATTCATAAAGAGGGCATTGTAAAAGCGTTAGAAACATTAAAATTAATATAAAAAGAAAGAATAAGGAGGTGACAAAATGCAAAGTTTTAATTACACAATCACAGATGAGGCAGGAATACACGCAAGACCAGCAGGAATGTTAGTGAAAGAAGCAGGTAAGTATAATGCACAAGTAATGGTTAAGCATGGCGAGAAAGAAGCAGATGCTAGAAAACTATTTGCGCTCATGCAATTAGGAATCAAAAAAGGCGATGAAGTGCAAGTAACAGTTACAGGCGACGATGAAGATGCAGTCGTTGTACAAATGGAACAATTTTTTAATGAAAACATATAAATCATTAAAAATGTGGAGGATTGTTACTTCATATAAAAAGCGAAGGCAAAACCTTATGAAATGTGTATAGCAGATATACAAATTAAGGAAAAGAGGGAAAATAAATGCAAAAATATGATGAATTAGCAAAACATATCATTGAAAATGTTGGCGGGAAAGAAAATGTTTTGAGTTTAAGCCACTGTATCACAAGGTTAAGATTTAAACTTAAAGATGTAAACAAAGCAAACACAGACGTTTTGAAAAACACAAAAGGCGTTGTAACAGTTATGCAAAGTGCAGGACAGTATCAGGTGGTTATTGGAAACCATGTAGAAGATGTTTATGAAGCCGTTGTGCGAACAGGAAATTTGAGTGCAACAAGCGAAGTAGGGGGGGAGAAATTACCACTTGGAGCCGCAATTATTGATGCGATTTCTGGTATTTTCCAACCAATCATTGGTGTATTAGTAGCTGTAGGTATCTTAAAAGGGGTACTTGCCTTGTTGGTATTTCTTGGTGTGCTATCTGATGCAGGACCAACATACGGGATATTATGGGCAGTAGCGGATTCCTTTTTCCATTTCTTGCCGATTCTTCTAGCATATACAGCATCAGAAAAATTTGGTGGAAACAAATTTATTGGAATGGCAGTAGCAGCGTCTTTATGCTATCCAGCAATGGTTGCATTAGGAGGTTTTGGAGCACCAGCAATAGGAACAATTTTTACTGGAACCGTATTTGAAACGGCTTATCAAACTACGTTCTTGAATATTCCAGTTGTTATACCAGAAGCAGGGTATCCATCAAGTGTAATTCCAATTATTGCGGCAATTTTTGTATCTGTTAGGATTGAGCGTTTTTGGAAAAAAATCATGCCAGATGTAATTAAGAAATTTATGGTTCCTTTATTTACTTTGATAGTTATTGTACCATTGACATATTTGGTAATCGGACCAATTATGGGAGTGATATCTTCTCTAATCACAGAGGCATTTGCAGCATTGTTCAATTTTAACGGTGTTTTGGCAGGCTTCGCTTTGGCTGCTGTATGGCAAGTATTAGTTGTTTTCGGACTTCACTGGGCGATTATCCCATTGGCAATCGTTGAAGTTGGTGCAGTAGGAAGTACTCAAATTCTCTCAGCAATGACAGGAGCTTCATTTGCACAAATTGCAGTAGTATTAGTAATGTACCTAAAGACAAAAGATAAAAACTTAAAAGAAGTTGCAATACCAGCATTTATCTCAGGTATCTTTGGTGTAACAGAACCAGCAGTTTATGGTGTTACATTGCCGAAGAAAAAGCCGTTTATCATTTCTTGTATTGGAGCAGCAATCGGTGGAGCGATTATTGGAGGAGTAAAAGCACCTCAGTACAGTATTGGTGGACTTGGTGTATTTTCTTTTCCATCATTTATTGACCCAGTGGAAAAAACACTTGCACCAATGTTGTGGGTAATCGCGGCATGTGCGATATCATTCGTTGTGTCATTTATTATCGCTTATGTTGTTTATAAAGATGATGCACCAGTAGAAAAAGCAGTGGAAAAGGCACAGAGAAATACAAAGGTTTCAGCAGTAAAGAAAGCGCTTAAATTGACAAGCCCGATGAAAGGAAAGTCAGTTGCAATCGAAAATATTCCAGATGAAGCATTTGCGAGTGGAGCACTTGGTAAAGGAGTAGGTATTGATCCGACTGACGGAAAAGTATATGCGCCTTGCGATGGCAAGATAAGTATGGTTTTTAACACGAAACACGCGATTGGGCTAGAAAGTGAAAACGGAATGGATATCTTAATTCATATAGGTATTAATACAGTTGAATTAGAGGGACAACATTTTGATGTAAAAGTAAAAGAGGGCGATAGCGTGAAACAAGGTCAATTAATTGCTGAAGTAGATATAGAAGCGATTAAGAATAAGGGCTATTCATTAGTAACACCGCTTTTAATTACGAACTTGGAAGACAGTGCGACAGTTAAGACAAATGTTGGAGCAGTAGATACTAATACAACAATTATTGAGATTATTTAGCTGGCAAAGACAAACAGAAATTTTGACAAGACGCAAGGAGGAACGATATGGACGGATTCAAAAAAGATTTTTTATGGGGTGGTGCAACAGCGGCCAACCAATGTGAGGGAGCTTTTGATGTTGGAGGACGTGGCTTAGCCAACATTGATTTCATACCGATAGGTGCGGATAGATGGAAAATAGCATGTGGCGACTTGGATAGCTTTGACTTAAAGGACACATACTACTATCCTGGACATGAGGCGATTGATATGTATCATCATATTGAAGAAGATATTGCTTTGTTTGGTGAGATGGGCTTTAAGTGTTATCGTTTCTCAATTTCTTGGAGTAGGGTATTTCCGAATGGAAATGAAGAAAAGCCATGTGAAGAGGGGCTTAAGTTTTACGATAGATTAATTGACGCGTGCATTAAGCATGGAATTGAACCATTGGTAACAATCTGCCATTTCGATTCACCATTATATCTGACGAAAGAAATCGGAGCGTGGCGCAGTCGTGAAATGATTGTACATTTTGAAAGATTTTGTAAAACACTTTTTGAAAGATACAAAGAAAAAGTGAAATATTGGCTAACATTCAATGAAATCAATATGATTTTACACGCTCCATTTATCGGAGCAGGATTAGTATTTCAAGAGGGTGATGATGTTAAGGCAATTAAATATCAAGCAGCACATTATGAACTGGTAGCTAGTGCATTGGTAACAAAGATGGCACACGAAATTAATCCAGATTTCCAAATTGGTTGTATGTTGGCAGCAGGGAATACATATGCGAATACACCTAATCCGAAAGATGTGTGGAAATCACTAGAGCAAGATCGTGAAAATTACTTCTTTATTGATGTTCAATCACGAGGAGCTTACCCAGCGTATGCACGCAAAATGTTTGAAAGAGAACAAATCAAACTGGATATAACTGCAGAAGATGAAAAACTTTTGTTAGAAAATACAGTTGACTTTATTTCATTTTCATACTATTCGTCAAGATTGACAAGTGCTGATGAAAAGGCGATGGAGGGAACAGAAGCGAAATGTTTTTGCAACCTTGAGAAATCAATACTTGGAAGCGAGTGAGTGGGGCTGGCAAATTGACCCACTAGGCTTACGAATTACAATGAACTCATTGTATGACAGATATCAAAAGCCATTGTTTGTTGTTGAAAATGGCTTAGGTGCTGTAGATACACCAGATGCAAATGGTGAAATTAATGATGATTACAGAATTGACTATTTGCGTGAGCATATTAAGGCGATGAAAGCAGCAGTTGAAGAAGATGGCGTTGAACTTTTGGGTTATACATCATGGGGCTGTATTGACTTGGTAAGTGCCTCAACAGGTGAAATGAAAAAACGTTATGGCTTTATCTATGTTGACCGTGACAATGAGGGAAATGGTACCCTAAAACGTAGTAAAAAGAAATCTTTCGAATGGTATAAAAAAGTAATAGCAACCAATGGTGAGGACTTAGAATAAAAGAGGTTGAAAGATGGAAATTAAAAAGGGCAAAAGCATTTGCAAGAAAATAAGTATAGGTAAAATTCTTTATTTTAAACAACAAGAAGTGCAAGTTAAGCGTGAGCATATTGAAGATGTCAAGGCTGAAAAAATAAGAGTCGAACAAGCCAAAGTAAAGGCGTCCGAGCAGTTGAGCGAACTGTTAGAAAAAGCAAGAGTAGAGGTAGGCGAAGCTGAATCGGCAATTTTTGAAGTTCATATGATGATGCTTGAAGATCAAGATTACATGGATTCGATTTACAATATTATCGAAACACAGAAAGTTTGTGCTGAGTATGCAGCGGCGTCGACAGGCGAGAACTTTTCGCGAATGTTTGCTGAAATGGACGACGAGTACATGAAAGCGAGAGCTGCAGATGTAAAAGACATTTCGGAGCGAATTGTGCGAGTTTTGGCAGGACGTGAAGAGGGGCAAGCAATGAGTGATGAACCGGTGATTATAATTGCCGAAGATTTGGCACCAAGTGAAACGGTTCAGATGGATAAAGAAAAGTTGCTAGGGTTTGTTACCTATCATGGCTCAATGAATTCACATACGGCTATATTAGCGAGAACGATGAATATTCCAGCTTTAGTCAATACAGAGATAGATGAAAACTGGAATGGCAAAATGGCAATCATTGATGGTTATGCTGGTGAGCTTATCATTGAACCAGATGAAGAGCAAATTGCCAAAGCAAAAGAACAAATTGCAAAAGATGAAAAATGGATGCGATTGTTGGACGAAATGAAAGGCCGAGAGACTAAAACGAAGAGTGGTCAAAAAGTTAATTTATATGCAAATATTGGAAATGTTGCTGATACAGGCGCAGCATTGCAAAATGATGCGGAAGGGATTGGGTTATTTAGAAGTGAATTCCTATACCTGCAATCAAACACCTATCCAACAGAAGATGAACAGTTTGCTGCATATAAAACAGTAGCTGAAAATATGGCAGGCAAAAAGGTGATTATTAGAACTTTAGATATTGGTGCAGATAAACAAGCAGATTATTTTAACTTAGATAAAGAAGAAAATCCAGCACTAGGTTATCGCGCAATTCGTATTTGTCTAAAACAGCCAGAAATTTTTAATACACAGTTACGTGCAATTTTAAGAGCTTCTGCATTTGGGAATATCTCAATCATGTTTCCGATGATTATTTCGATAGAAGAATTGCTACAAGCAAAAGAAATGTTAGAAAATGCAAAGCAGGAATTAAAGAAAGAGGGCATTCCATACAAAGATGTTGAAGTTGGAGTGATGATTGAAACACCAGCATCGGTAATTATTAGTGAAGATTTAGCTAAAGAAGTGGAATTCTTTAGTATTGGAACAAATGATTTGGCGCAGTATACACTAGCAGCAGATCGCCAAAATCCGATGCTTGATGACATTATAGACCCACATCACCCAGCATTATTAAAGATGATTCAAATGACGGTTGAAAGNGGCCATAAANACGGCGTGTGGGTAGGCATTTGTGGTGANTTAGGCTCAGANTTAACCNTAACTGAAGAATTTGTAAAAATGGGAATAGATGAACTTTCAGTATCGCCAAGCAGTGTGCTAGGTATAAGAGAGAAAATTTGTTCTTTAAGTTAAAAACATTTCNCCCTAGTCACTGCTCATAATGACTAGGGTTGAATATTCTATGGAAAAATATTACTTAGTATGAAAGGAAGANAAAATGAAAGTTATTATTACGAAAGATTACGAAGAAATGAGTGCAGTTGCGCTTAGACACCTATTAGGTCATATGTATAAGGAACAACGTGTAAACCTTGCAATTACAGGGGCCACAACACCAATTAGAATGTATGAGATGTTGGTACCAATCGTAAAAGATAAAAAATGCTTTGATAATGCAAATTTTTACAATTTTGATGAGATACCTTTTGCGTCAGACAATACAAAAGGGGTTACTATCAATGATTTGACAGAGAAGTTTTTTGGTCCTGCAAATGTTGACAAAAAGAATATACACGCATTAAATGCAGCAAACTATCGAACTTGGGACGAAAAAATACAAAAAGATGGCGGATTAGATCTCATTTTGTTAGGAATGGGTGCAGATGGTCACTTCTGTGGAAATCTTCCATATACAACAAAGTTTGGCGATGAAACAACAAAAGTTATGACTGATGAAGCTATGAAAAAGGCACTTTTAGCAGAACAGCCAGACCCAAATGAAATACCAGATTACTATGTGACAATGGGACCAAGAAGTGTAATGCGTTCTCGCAGTATTCTTGTCATTGTTTCGGGAGAGGGCAAGGCGAAAATGGTAAAACGAGTACTTGAGGGTGAAGTTGATGAAAACATTCCATCTACGATTTTGCCATCACATCCACATGTGACATTTATTCTTGATGAAGCGGCGGCGTCTGAATTATCTTTAGAAAAGCGAGAAGAGATTATTAGAACTCCAGGAAAACCAGAATAATAGAGAAGAAATGATAGGATACAGGCTAGAGGAGAGTGCAAACCTTTAGCCTGTATTTTTTGTTTTTAAATTACATTTTGGTGCATATAATATAGCAATTACATTTTTACATTCATGAAATCAGTGTAAATATTGATTGCATTTGTAAAGTAGAGGTATAGAATCTATCAAAATACATAATTTTTTGTACTATTTGCAAGAGGGTGGAAAAAATATGTGATTTATGCGTGGTGTACTATGGAATTTATAAAATAAAAAATGCCGTAAAAAATTAAAATGCGGAATAGAGTGAAAAGCTTGTGAATACTATGAAAATGTACTATTCTTGAAACTGTAAAGAAGAAAAAGTGAGGAGGAATAGAACGGGAATGAGAAGAATCAAAAGAATTATTTCCATGTTTGTTATAGGAATAATATTATTTTCTACACAAGTATATGCTATGCCAACAGATAGTGAGAGCGTGTCAGAAGAAGTGATTATCTTGGAAACAGAACTGGAGCAAGAAGAAACAGAACGAGAAGAAACAGAACTAGAACAAGAAGGAATAGCATTAGAGCAAGAATTAGTAGTAGGCGATATTGAAACACTAGACGTAGATATACCAAANAGTGAAGAGACTATCGCAGATACGCAAGAAGAAATAGAAGAGCCTTTGATAGGGGTGTCTATGTTTACACTACCTGCTGAATTTGCAGGTTGGACAGAAGTGACAGCAGGAACGAGCATTACCAATCAGTTTACAAGAGGTGGGACACTATATACAGCGACTACAGAGTTAAATAGAACACTTTTTGTTGCAAACACGATTATTAATGAAGCCACAGGTGAAAGCAATACATATGTGTTTCGCTACGGAGGGGGTAGCACGAGTCAGTTCTATTATAGAAGTGCTGCAAATACTGATGGCTCAAGACTACACCTTAGCACTTCTTCTACTCGTTATTTTACGAAAACAACAGGCGCTATGACAACTATCGGAAAATATGGTGAAACAGCAGATGGTAGATTTGCAGTTATCGATATATTTGACATTACAAGTACAGGTGTTATGAACCATGAAGTGACAATCAAAAATATTGGAAGTGACACACATACAAACTTTGTGGCTGGTGCACAAATAGACACAGAGCTAAATGGAAATGATTACATTCCAGTTTATGCAACTGGAAATGGAGGCTTTTATATTACAGATGCCAATATCACTTTGTATAGTGAACCATTGTCAAATGTAAAGGCATTTGCGATAAGATACAATCGCTACACAGGAACGGGAGTATCAGCGGAGGCGCCCTATCAGACGGAATTATTGGCAGAGACAGATACAGCAGTAAACTACGAGGCACCTCAAAGAAATACCTTTCAAACAGGAGATTCTGTGAGTTTTTCTTGGCAGGAAAGTGTTTTTGTTGCAGGAGAAACAGTGAGTAGAGTGGAAGCGATTTACGTAGATATAGCAGGAAATACATTGCGACCATCTTCTGTAATAACAGGAATGACAGGGGAAAGCTATACGCTGACACCAGCGAATATTCCAAATTATGAAGTGGCTCAAGTGGGGGGGGGGGCAATCAGTACGATTTATTTATAGAGAGATATTGCCAGCAGGCAAGGGTGCATTTGTCATACAATACCTTGATGAGGCAGGCAACGAAATAAAAGCCAGTGAAGTAATTATGGAAGATACAGGAACGCAACAGATAATTGAGCCACCAGTGATAGAGGGGTATGAATTTGTAGGAGCGGATAGTAGCTTAGATATTACATTTACGGACCAATATGAGGGTATAGTACTTACATATAAAGCAGTACCGGTAGTAGTTACGCCAGAGACTGAAAATACTAATACAACTCCAAATACCAACACAACTCCTAAAAAGGAGAGTACAACGCCAAACACAACGCCAGCAGGTGGAAAACAAAATACGGCACCAAAAACAGGTGATACATCTANCGTGCAAAAAAATAGTTTACTGATAGTATTATCATCAGTTGTTATTATCATCATTTTGGCGAAAAGAAAACAGAAAGAAAATGAGTGATTTATCAAATAGNCAGATAGTATTGTAAAAAAATATAGAGCGAGGTGCTGTGGCATTTCGCTCTTTTGGGATTATTGGAGAAAGTGAAAAGTCCAACAATGGAGAGAGCCAATTTCCTTACCAGGAAAGCCAGGAAATTTGGTTGACAGTCCTACCTAGAAGAACTACAATAAGAATAATTGATGACATTATTAACAAGGAGGAAATCGAAATATGGACGCAGGAAAATTAAACAGTATTTTAGAGGCAATGAAAAAACAAAATATGCCACAAATGATTATCTCAGATTCTACGATGATTTTTTATTTAATAGGAAAACGCATTCACGCAGGTGAACGCCTATTGGCACTATATCTGAACGTGAATGGCAATCATAAATTAGTTATTAATGAATTATTTCCTCAAGAAACAGACTTAGGGGTAGAATTGGTTTGGTACAATGATATTCAAGATAGTGTAAAAGTGCTGAGTAAAATTGTGGAGGCTGACAAGCCGATTGGCATTGATAAGACATGGCCTGCAGGCTTTTTGTTGAGACTTCAAGAGTTGGGTGCAGGAAATAAGTTTCTAAACGGCTCAATGATTACAGATTATGTGAGAATGATTAAAAATGAAGAAGAACGCGAATTTATGCGTATATCCTCGAAATTAAATGATGAGGTGATGGGGCAATTAATTCCTCATGTAGTAAAAGGACTTACTGAAAATGAGTTGGTGAAAGTAGCAGAGAGCCTATATAAGAAAGTGGGGTGTGAAAGCATTTCATTTGATCCAATTATTGCATATGCAAAAGGTGCAGCAGACCCTCACCACGAACCAGATGAAAGCAAAGGAACAAGAGGCGACTGTGTCGTATTAGATATCGGTGGATACAAAAATGGCTATGCATCAGACATGACAAGAACAGTATTTATTGGCGAAGTGTCAGAACGTGCAAGAGAAATTTACGAGGTTGTTGCAGAGGCAAATAGACGTGGTATTGCTATGGCAAAGGCAGGAAATAAAATGTGCGATGTGGACTTTGCATGTAGAAGTTATATAGAAGAAAAAGGGTTTGGAAAATATTTTACACACCGAACAGGACATTCTATTGGCTTAGAAGTTCACGAACATGGAGATGTTTCAGCAGTAAATGAGGATATCATTCAAGTAGGGCAGTGTTTCTCGGTAGAGCCAGGAATTTATATTGCAGATGAGGGCATTGGCGTACGTATTGAAGATTTGGTGTTGATTACAGAAGATGGCTGTGAGGTGCTAAATAACTTTACGAAAGAGTTGACTGTAGTTCCAGAGGTGTAAAGAGACAAGGAGATTACAAATGAATCGAGAACAGGCAAATGCTATTTTAGAAAAATATATGGAGGGCGAACCATATCGCCAACATTCCTATGCAGTCGAGGCAATTATGCGAGGTTTGGCAAAGCGATTGGCTCCAGAGGAAGAAGAATACTGGGGAATCGTAGGTATGCTACATGATTTGGACGAGGAACATTGCGACTGGAAGAATCACCCAGAAGTGCATGGACCAACTTCTGTAGAGATTTTGAAAAAAGAGGGCATTGACGATACGGTATTATTTGATGCAATAAAAGCACACAATCCAAAAAGTGGCATGAAAGCAAAGACGACCTTGCAATACGCAGTGCTAGCAGCAGACCCTATGAGTGGTTTTGTAAAAGCAGTTGCACAAATTTATCCAGATAAAAAAATTGCAAGCGTGAAACATAAATCAGTTGCCAAACGTTTTAATGAACTACGTTTTGCGTCGGGAGCAAATAGAGATTATATGGAAATGATTGAATTTACAGGGCTAAGTCTAGATGATTTGATTGATGTGGCGCTGGAAGAGATGAATGTGATTGCTGATGTGTTAGGGTTATAAAAGAGATAATAAAAAGATAGTGGAAGAACACTCTTGTCACAGAGAGAGTCAACTAAAAACAACAACCTCTAGAATTGACTAGGGGTTGTTGTTTTTTTGAAAAATAAGCATATCAGATAGTCTGTTAGCATTTTGCCTGATATTCTGATGGAGAAATACCGACTACTTTCTTAAACTGTGAGCTAAAGTAAGTGGTATCCGTATAGCCAACTTGGTCAGCCACCTCATAAATCTTCACGCGGTGATTTTCAAGCAACTTCATGGCTAGTTTAATGCGATAAAAAATCAAATAGTTCGTAAAAGTATAACTTGTTTTTTTCTTGAAAAGACGACTTAAATGACCCTCGCTGATACCTAAACTCCTAGCAACGGTACTAATAGTGATATCCTCGTTGTAATGATTGGAGATAAACGTGATGGCTTCAGATACATATTTATTTAAGCTATGTGACACATTTGTTAAGGAGGGGACAGGCATGGGCAAATCACTTTCATTACGACTAGGTTTTGAGTCTTGTAGTGAGTTTAGAATATTTTGTATGGACAATTCTAATTCCTCACTTTGTAATGGTTTTAGCAGATAATCTGCAACTCCTAGACGAAGTGCATTTTGCGCATATTTGAAATCATTATAAGCAGTTAGAATAATAAAGCTTGATTTACAACCAGCATTTTTTAATGCATGAACCATCTCTAATCCGTCCATTCGAGGCATTTTCATATCAGTGATGATAATATCAGGAGATTGATGTAAGGCGAGAGCCTTTGCCCTCTTCGCCATTGGTAGCTTCGCCGACTACAACACAATTAAGAGCTGTCCAATTTGTAGTTAAGACAATGCCACGACGTACGATTGTTTCATCTTCAACAACTATGACTCTATACATATGAACTCCTTTCTTTCCAAAGGAAGAGAAATGGTTACCGTAGAACCACCATCAGGGTTAAGTTCAGCACGTAAGCCATATTCTTTTCCGTAGTATGTTTTTAGTATCTGAATAACATTATATAAACCTATATGCCCAGAACGCTTATGTGGGGAGGGGTTATTGGCCCAAGCAATCATTTCAGAGCTGATACCACAACCATCATCAGCAACAGATATATGAAGAGTTTCAGTGCCATTCGTTGCTTGAGTAGTGGTGGCGTAGATACAAATATGTCCATGTTTACAGGCGTCTAATCCATGAATAATGGCATTTTCTACAAGAGGTTGCAAAATCATTTTAGGGAGGAGACAATTTTCCAACTGATTTGGAATTTCTTCATCATACGTGAAATGTCCAGTAAAACGAATTTTTTGAATTTCTATATAATAACGAATAGACGCTAACTCGTTACTTAAGGTGATAAATGGTTCGGCTGAAATACTACGCCGCAAAATTATGGCTAGATTTTCAGCCAAAACAGGTATTTCTACGTTTCCATTTATTTTGCCACTCCATTTAATCGTGTCTAAAGTGTTATAAAGAAAATGAGGGTTTAATTGACTTTGGTATAATTTCAAATTCGCTTCGTTCAAGTCTTTTTGCTTTTGTACAGCCATTTCTAGATGTGTCTGTAATTCTTTTGTCATACGGTTAAAATTATCGCTCAATAACCCCAATTCATCTTTTCGATTATTTGAAATCTGAACACTCAGGTTTCCTTTTTGAACCTTGCGCATAGCTAAGTTGAGTTGACTAACAGGACGGGAAATTTGTCGGCTTAGAGCAAGAGAAAAAATCAAGCATAGAAGTAGAGCTAAAATAGAAATCAAAAGACTGATTTTTCTCATGAGTACAACGGAAGAGGCACTAATAGGCGCACTTTTTTGCAAAATGGAGGTATAGTCCCATGTTTGACCAATACTACTGTCGTATAAAGCGTTACTATGTTGCCCCTGCTCCTTGCTTTGCTCTAAGATGGCATTAATTTGAGCATCACTATATGCAGGGCGTGAACAATAGAAAACTTCTCCAAAAGAATCTAAAAGAATAAGGACATCATGCGTATCGGTATTCATGTTTAAGACACGATGAAAACTATCATCGCTAAAGTTTAATACGACATAACCAGTTCTAGAACCTAAGCTGTTTTCAAGAGAGCAAGCAATTTGTAGAGTGATGCCAGGTGTCATAGTTAAATGAGGGTCGGTACGATAATACACAACATCAGTGTGATTAGAAGCTTTGCGTAAAAGCCCCCAGTGTATAGGAAGTTCAGCAGGGCTAGTACTTGTATCAGTTGTAAATTGTAGTTTGCCACCAATATCGTATATGCTTAAACTCGTGTAACCATAAGTTTGTTGAATGATTTCATAGAGTGATACATAAAGGTCTTGTTGTACTTCTATTCTTGTATTATCAATCATCGCACGATATACAAAATCGCTAGAAGATAGATTGCGGCAGATATCTTGACTAGATTGAAAGAGCTGGTCTAGGCGTTCATGTATTTCATCTACTTGGTAAGTAAGTTCTGCGTTAGATTGTCGCTGTAGTGAAGTATCAAAGATTCCAACGATAAAGATTCCAGAAAATAAGAGTGGAATCAAAGCAACAAGCAAAAAACCAAAAAAAATACGGAATTTGAAAGGTAAATTACGAATGGACGCTCTCATGTGTTACCACCTTTCTCTCGAAGTGCTAGGAAATACCTTTGCCCAATGTGCAAATACTTTTTCGTATTCAGGTAACAAAGAAACGGAGGTGTAAATAGCATCGAGGGGGGGTGTGACTAAATGTATAGAAGTAGGAATGTCCATTCTAACGGAGTGACGGTGAAGATCTGAGCTTAGGAGAAATTGAACATCTTTACTAATAGTAAAATCAATAAAAGATTTTGCCTCTACAGGATTATGAGAACCTGCAACAATAGCACTTCCATCGACAAGAATACAAACACCCTCTTTTGGGTGTAGATAGTCAATGTCTGCACCATTTTCCATTAAGAGTAAAGCCATCTTCTCTGTAGTAACACCGATACTGCGACTACCCTCAGCAATAGAATGATTCAAGTCAGAGAGTGAATCAATGGTGGTGTAATTGATGTTTTTTGCAAAAGATTCAATATAATCTGCAGGCGTATCAGTAGTTTTCAAAGCAGCGGCTAAAGCACAGGCATAGACATCGTGTAAAAATGGGTTCATGAAAGCAATCTTATCTTGGGCACGTGGGTTTAGTAGGCTATCCCACCCCTCAGGACGTTCTTGATAGGTGACGATTTTGGTGTTGTACATAATGACAAGAGGTTGCGCTGAAAAAGCAGTCCAAAGGTTGGCGTTGGAAGTGAAATGCTCTATAACAAAAGGAGTTGCAACACTATTATAAGGCTCCCAGTAAGAGGGAACAGACTCTAAAAGGGCAGTATCTGCAGCAAAAATAACATCACAATCAGCAGGAAGTGTTCCAGATGTGAGATAGTCTTTAAGTTCTGGATAAGAAGAGTGTACTACGCGTACACTTAAGTTCGTCCGTTCCTGATATTCTTTGATGATTGGTCCGTAAATAGATTCTTCTTGATAAGTATAAACTACCAAATCAGCAGTTTCAGGCATGGTAGTGGAGGTTGTGGTTTTTCCACAGCTAGATATTAGTATAACTAAGCCAAGTAGAAAGAGTAATTTATATATTTTCATAGCCACGTCCTTTCTAGTAATATAGGCAATGTTATCATAAAAGCAAAGAATATAAAAGGTAATATGCATATAAAAATGATAAAAATATAATGATTTTCGTGCAAAATGTCATAAAAACTAATGAAAAGTATGAAATCTTTATTGAATTAAGGGTAGTGGTAAATTAAAATATGATAACAAAGTCAATTTAAAAAGGAGGAATAGTATGAAAAAAGTAGTAAGTTTATTGTTAGCAACAGTGATGGTTTTGGGCTTGGTAGCTTGTGCAGGTGAGACAAAGACTACAGATGTAACACCAGAAGAAACAGGAAATGAGGTAGAGGCAACAGAAGAAGCTTCGGGAACGTTGGTTGTTTATTCACCTCATGATGCAGATCCATTGAACGCAGGTGTCAATATGTTTATGGAAAAATACCCAAACATCAAGGTTGAAATTGTAGCAGCAGGAACAGGCGAGCTTTGTAACCGTATTGCGGCTGAGGCTGCGAATCCAATCGCTGATGTATTGTGGGGTGGTGGAGCAGATTCACTAGCAGCATTTAAGGAGTTTTTCGAGCCATATGTATGTGCGAATGATGATGCGATTGATGCAGCATACAAAGATTCAGAGGGATATTGGATTGGAGAAAGCCCATTACCGATGGTACTTTTCTATAATAAAGAGTTAATTGAAAGAGATGGTATGAATGTTCCGACATCATGGGAAGATTTGTTAGCACCAGAATGGAAAGGGAAGATTGCATACTGTTTGCCATCTAAATCAGGTTCAGCTTATACACAACTATGCACAATGTTATTGGCACATGGTGGTAAAGAGGACGGGTGGAGCTTTATCGAACAATTATATCAAAATCTAGATGGTAAAATTGTCGATTCTTCAGGTAAAGCCCATAAAATGGTAGCAGATGGTGAGTTCCATGTAGGCTTAACATTGGAAAAAGCAGCCGTTCAGTATGAGGCAGATCCAAATGTAGAATTTGTTTATCCAGCAGATGGAACATCAGCAGTTCCAGATGGTGTAGCACTTGTAAAAGGCGCGCCAAATGCAGAAAACGCAAAATTATTTATCGACTTTGTTACATCAGAAGAATGCCAAATCAGACAAAGTGAAGATTGGGGACGCCGTCCAGTGCGTAATGACGTAGAGGTTGGCGAGGGAATGAAAAAATTAAGCGATATTAAGCTAGTTGATTATGATTTTGACTGGGCAGCAAATGAAAAAGAGGAAAATATTGAAAAATTCAATGAAATTATGGTAAATAATTAAAACATGCTAATAGAGGGCAGAAACTGTTTAGTTTCTGTCCTCATTAAGAAAGAGGAGAGAAAGTTATGAGTCATGCGGTGATAGTAGAAAAGGCATTAAAAAAATATGGAGATTTCGTGGCATTAAATGGAGTAGATTTAGAAATGAAACCAGGAGAATTTTTCACTCTCTTGGGACCGTCTGGCTGTGGAAAAACAACATTATTGAGAATGATGGCTGGGTTTAATAGCATTGAGGGTGGAAAAATTTATTTTGATGATACGGTAATTAATAATGTAGATGCACATAAACGAGATATTGGTATGGTATTTCAAAATTATGCGATTTTTCCGCATTTGACAGTTGCAGAAAATGTTGCGTACGGATTGAAAGCGAAAAAAGTAAACAAAAATGAAATTGCAAAGCGCGTGGAAGATGCTTTGGAATTGGTTCAAATCAAGCCTCTAAAGGATAGAAAGCCGAATGAATTATCAGGTGGCCAACAACAAAGGGTTGCACTTGCGAGAGCCTTTGTTATTGAACCAAGTGTACTTTTAATGGACGAACCACTCTCAAATTTGGACGCAAAACTGAGAGTGCAAATGAGGACAATTATTAAGAAATTACAACGACGCTTAGGCATTACGACTATTTATGTAACGCATGACCAAGAAGAGGCATTGGCGATATCTGACCGTATTGCAGTTATGAAAGATGGCAATATCATGCAGGTTGGAACGCCAGAACAGATTTATAGAAAACCAGAGAATACTTTTGTTGCTGGCTTTATCGGAGTTTCCAATTTTATTGATTGTGAAATCACAGGAAATACGACAGATGTGGCAATGTTAAAGATAAATGAAGAATATAGCCTAAACGCAAAACTCTCAAAGCCTTATAAGGGAAAAGGCGTTATTTCAGCAAGACCAGAGCAGCTATTTTTTGATGAAAAGCAAGGCTTATCTGGGAAAATTGTACTTTCGACATTCTTAGGTGATTTTATTGAATATGAAATAGAATTAGAGGACGGTCAAATGCTGCAGCTTAATGAGTATACGAAAGATACAGATGAGTTGCGAGCTGATGGGGAAAAGGTCAAAATCAACTTCAATATTGATGCAATCAGTGTCTATTGTGCAGAAACACTGGAGGTGATTTCATGCTAAAAAGCAAAAAAATGGATTTTTGGTTCTGGATAAAGGCAATCGTAATTGTATTTATGCTGATGTTCCTAATATATCCATTCATCACTTTAATCACGCGAAGTTTTTTTAGTGCGAAAGAAAGTGGATTTACACTAGAAAATTACACGCGATTTTTCACAAAAGAATATTATTACGCAGCACTAGGGAGAAGTTTGCAAGTTTCTAGCATTGCTACCATTACAACACTGCTTGTTGGTGTTCCGATGGCATATGTTATGAGTCGATATAATGTATGGGGGAAAAAAGTTCTTCATATCTTAATTATTATGAGCCTAATGAGTCCACCATTTATAGGAGCCTATAGCTGGATTACGCTATTTGGTCGTTCTGGCTTTATCACCAAGATTTTTGAAAGTAGCTTAGGACTTACACTGCCTAGTATTTATGGTCGTTTGGGAATCATTTTGGTATTTACATTCAAACTATTTCCGTATGTGTATTTATATACATCAGGTGCAATGAGTAGTATTGATTCAAGTATTGAAGAGGCGGCAGAGAATTTAGGAAGCAGTAGATTACGTAGATTACTGACAATTACAATTCCTGTAATTATCCCCTCGATTTTAGCAGGGGGCATTATGGTATTTATGACTAGCTTAGCTGATTTTGGCACACCCATGCTGATTGGTGAGGGATATATGGTGTTGCCTGTATTGGTTTATAATGAGTATATGAGCGAAATGGGAGGAAATGCCCACTTGGCAAGTGCGCTATCGGTTGTTATTGTAATTTGTTCCATGACGGTTTTGCTTGTGCAGAAATACTATGTATCAAGAAAAAACTATATTATGACATCTATGCGACCACCACAAGAGATTAAGTTAAAAGGAATGAAAAGATTTTTAGTTACAGTGCCAGTATGTTTCGTTGCTTTTGTCGGAATATTACCACAAATTGTGGTAGTAGTAACAAGTTTTATCAAAACAGATTTTACAGGCTTTCAAAGTGGGTTTAGCTTTGATAGTTATACGACTATTTTTAATCGACTTGGAACGAATATTCGCAATACATTTAGCTTTTCTACCATTGCAATTATCTTTATTGTCATCTTAGGAATGTTAATTGCCTACATTGTTGTTAGACAAAAGGGCGTATTCGCGCAGATAATGGATTTACTAATCATGTTTCCATTTGTTATTCCAGGAGCAGTTCTAGGTATTAGTTTGATTGTTGCGTTTAATAAGCAACCACTCATATTGACTGGGACACCACTTATCCTGATTATTGCCTATATTGTTCGCAAATTACCCTATACGGTTAGGTCGGGAAGTGCATTTTTACATCAGATGGACCCAAGTGTAGAAGAGGCATCGGTCAATTTAGGTGTATCGCCAATGAAAACATTTTTCAAATTGACAATTAGGCTGATGGCACCAGGTATATTGTCTGGAGCAATCTTAAGTTGGATTACGTGTATTAACGAGTTGTCGTCTAGTGTAATGTTGTACAGTGGACGAACAAGCACGATAGCTGTTGCAATTTATACAGAGGTGGTTCGCAACAGTTATGGTACGGCAGCAGCTTTAGCGTCAATATTGACAGTAAGTACAGTAGTATCACTGCTGATATTCCTAAAAATCAGCAAAGGTAAGGTATCGATTATTTAAGCGAGAAAACATAGGAGGAGGCAATGATAAAATTTGGCACTGGTGGTTGGAGAGGTATTATTGGAGAAGAATTTACAAAAGAAAATATACAGAAATTGGCATTAGCCTTGTGCTATAAAATGAAAGCAGAAAGGGTTGCAAAGGAGGGTATTGTCATAGGCTATGATAGGCGATTTCTATCTAAAGAAGCGGTTATTTGGGCATGTGAGATATTTACAAAGCAAGAGATTGAAGTACAGTTTATTGATCGTAGCTCTCCAACACCTTTGATTATGTATTATGTGATGATTAATAGGAAACCTTATGGTATGATGATTACAGCAAGTCATAATCCAGCAACCTATAATGGTATCAAGATATTTACAGAGGGAGGCAGAGATGCTGATGAATCGCAGACGGCAGATATTGAAAGATATTTGATGAAAGCAGAAGAAAAATATGTCTGTGACAATACAGAAAAAGGAAAAGTACCGACATCATTTTATATGGAATCGCTAAAAAGTGGAAAAGTTAAAACGATTCACCCATTGAATGAATACTTAGATAATATTATCGGTACAATAGATATCCAGGCAATTCGCAAGCGTGATTTACGTGTTGCCATTGACCCCATGTACGGGGTTAGCTTGATTGCACTGACTACTATTTTGTCAGAATCGCGTTGCACAGTGGAGACGATTAATGCTCGGCACGATACCTTATTTGGAGGGAAAATGCCATCACCAACAGAGAGTACGATGCGTAATTTACAAAATTATGTGTTAGATCGCTTTTGTGATATTGGCGTTGCGACAGATGGTGATGCAGATCGTCTCGGAGTAATTGACAATCAAGGAAAGTTTCTCCACCCAAACGATATTTTAGTGATGTTGTACTATTATTTGCTAAAATATAAAGGCTGGCGTGGACCGGTAGTCAGAAATATCTCTACAACACATATGCTTGACAAAGTAGCAGAGAGTTTTGGTGAAAAATGTTACGAGGTTCCAGTTGGGTTTAAAAACATATCAGCAAAGATGCAGGAAACAGATGCAATTCTCGGTGGTGAATCATCAGGTGGATTGACAGTAAAGGGGCATATTAATGGCAAAGATGGAATTTATGCAGCAACGCTATTAGTGGAGATGATTGCTATATCAGGAAAGCAACTCTCAGATATATCAGAGGATATTCGTCAAAAATATGGGGCGAGTTATATGATGGAAAATGCCTATCAGTTTAGCCCAAAAGAGCAAAAACGAATTGAGCAGATGCTTATGCTTGAACGAGATTTGCCAGAAACACAATATGAAGTGGAAAAAGTAACATACGTAGATGGCTGTAAGGTCTATTTCAAAAATGGTGGCTGGATTAGTGCGCGATTTTCTGGAACGGAACCACTTTTAAGAATTTTTTGTGAGATGGAAGAGCGAAAAGATGCAGAAATGGTGTGCAAAGAGTGGGAAAAGCATTTGAAAATAAGTTAGTGTGACAAGAACAAAGGGCGTATCACAACAGAAAAAGAAACGTAACAACAAAAAGGAAGCGTAATAATGAAAGAGATAAAATACTTATTCACAGATATGGACGGTACATTGTTAGATTCACAGAAAAAGATTTCGTGGCGAACTAGACAGAGGATAACTGAATTCATTTCGAGGGGAGGGTATTTTTCTGTTGCAACAGGACGTTCGACGGAAGTGAGCTGGCCGTTTATTAAGGACGTGGGTGTAAATTTGCCAGCAATACTATTAAATGGAGCAGCTATATATGATTTTCAGACGAAGAAATATTTACATAAAACATATCTTCCACAGGGGTGCATAAAAACTGTGGTAGATGATGTTTTATCAATTTATCCACAAGTTTGTATCGAGGCATTTGAGGAGGGGGCACCAGATTTTCTAAACAAGGATTGCATTATGGATCATGAGGTGCTTGCAGAGGGGCATGAGTTTCATTATAAAACGCTTAGTAGTACACCATCTTATATGAAAATCTTATTATATGGAGAAAATAAAGAGTTAAAGAAAATTGAAAAGCATTTTCGTGTATCGGAATCAACAGAGTTCCGATATACTTTTTCATCTCCGCATTATTTAGAGATTCTACCACTTCAAGCAACAAAGGGAGATGCGATGACGCGAATTAGTGAAAAAATGGGTTTTTCCTTAGAAAGTACAGCAGCGATAGGTGATTTTAATAACGATATTGAAATGTTGAAATGTGCAGGAGTCAGTGCAGCACCTGAGAATGGCGTGGAGGCTGTTAAGACGGTGGCTGATTATATTGTGCCGTCCAATGATAAAGATGCAGTTGCGTGTTTTATAGAGAAATTTTGTGGCGCCTTATAGATTATCCTTGTATAATAGATGTATAAAGGGGTTACGATAAAAACGTTAAGGCAAAAAGTGTTAAGACAAAAAGTGTTAAGACAAAAAGT
>JGI994J12354_10000828_pt1 | contig 31472 bp, 23 predicted proteins | sample IntmicLarv3ML3BL_FD_12354 | JGI IMG/M metagenome (IMG submission 12354) | reverse complement strand
GTTGTTGATAATTTATACACATTTGTTTTTTAGAGCATATTTTAGTCTCTTTGCGTCAATTATTGGAAAAATGCGTAATTTGCAATGAAAATTTTATGTTTTTCTCTGTTTTTAACTTTCGAGTTTTTTAAAAGCATTTTTTAATTATATACTTGGTGAAATTTGTAAAAATTCTATAATGTATTTCTTGTATTGGAGGGATGAGATTCGCTCATGTTGACCCAGTGTCTTTTCCGAGTGTGCGGGGGCCAAACCGGTCGTCGGCGTTGCCTGAAGGAATATACTTCGCGGGTCATGCATGTTATAGAAAGCGTATCCCATGTTAAAGACCTTGAGAGTAAAAATACGTGGAACTTGGAAATTGTGAAAAGATCGATAATTACGCTGAAAATTCATACGGATGGCGTCGGGTTATCGCTGTTGGTCTGGTTGGCTTTTGCGCTTTTTTGTCTCTGTATTCAACGCAGCCGTTGTTGCCTCTTTTTCACGAAGTTTTTGACGTCTCCAAGCTTGTAGCCAGCCTAACAGTTTCATCCAGTACGCTTGCCGTGGCGCTTGCCGCGCCTTTTGTCGGAATAGTTGCGGATTTGCGGGGACGTAAAAAAGTAATCGTCCCGGCTATGTATCTTCTGGCTATCTCTAATCTGCTCATAGCGACGTCGCCCAGTCTTTCTATGATTATTTGTTGGCGTTTTGCACAAGGTCTTCTCACTCCTGCGGTCTTTGCCGTTGCTATTGCGTATATCAACGAGGAATGGAAGGCTCGCGAAGCCGGTTTTGTTACGTCTGTTTATGTGACCGGCACAGTTTTGGGCGGTTTTTGCGGAAGATTTATTTCCGGTTTTATTTCCGGGCGTTGGAGTTGGCCGTGGGTTTTTGTTGTTCTTGGCGCACTGAGTCTGACGCTAGCAGCGCTAGCCTCTTCTTGGCTTCCTCCTGCGAAAACATTCAAGGGAACAGGGGGATACGGAGCTGGATTGCATAACATGGCCGAGCATCTTGGAAACAAATACTTGCTAATGATTTACTCCATTGGGTTTACCATACTGTTCTCGCTGGTGGGAACCTTTACCTATATTACCTTCTATCTTGCGGAATCGCCTTTCTGGCTTGGCCCAACTGAAATTGGAGCCATTTTTGGAGTTTATCTCATAGGTGCCTTGATTACGCCTTTGGCGGGTAAATATTCAGACCGACTCCCAGGCTGGATGATCCTTTCGGCCGCATTGTTCGTTTCCATGGCCGGTGTGCTACTGACTGTCGCGCATATTTTGTGGTTGGTTATTCTTGGCCTGACGCTTTGCTCTTCCGGGGTGTTTGTCTGTCAGATAATCACCAATAGCAGTATCGGAGCGGTGACAGGAAAGTCACGGGCGTCGGCTGTGGGATTGTATGTTGCGTTTTACTACTGCGGGGGATTCGTTGGTTCCGTGATTCCCGGTTTTTTCTGGGAGTGGGGAGGGTGGCCTCTGTGCGCGGCGTTTATTGCTTTGACTCAATTGGCGGCCTTCTCGTTTACGCTTTTGGTCTGGAGACGCTTCGAATCTGAGGGAAAAGCCGAAGTTTTAAGATTTTCTAAAGCTGCGTGAATGAAGAAATAGGGTTTTCTTGATAAAAAAAGACGTCTGATATCAGACGTCTTTTTTTTGTGTCAACCATCGTCATATGGTTGATCGCAACCATGCGCGCTGTTTATCTATTGAACTACGATCGCAGGTTTAATTTTTTCATATACTGCCGCAGGTATTACTTTGCGGGTTTTAAGGTCGCTTATGTCGGTGTATGGTCTGCCCGCTATTATTTTTGTGGAGTAGGCTTCTCCAATACCCGGAATTGATTTCAACTCTGTCTTGGTGGCGTTGTTTATGTCTATGGTTTGTCCTGTGAAGACCTTTTTTGTTTTGCGCTTGGAGTCTTCCGCTTTTGTTTTGACGTTTTTTGCGCCGGTTTTGACATTGTCAACGGAGGTTTCCACGTCTTCTTTCGCCGCCGAAGCAGCTGATTTGGCCGCGCCTTTAACATCGGGAACAGTAACTGTTATCTCAGACGCGATGACAAAATTGGCGGAAAGCAGTAGGGTCATGACAGCCAGAACTTTTGAGACGAAGATTTTTTTCATAAACATACCTCCTGTTAGATATGGCCAATTGGCCTGCCGGTCAAAAACAGTTTCCCATTTTTCCGGAAGCGTTTTGTCTTATTAAATTTCGACGCAGGTTAACTAAACATCATAAGGATNTCAACATGTAGCGCCTACTGTCTCTGATGTCAATCTGAGATATGTTTTACAAATTTTCTTGTAAGTAGCAAGCTTCTGTTTTTTTGTGGACAGTTAATCGCGAAATTTATTTTATGATTGCCGCATAATGTGGTAAGGGAATAAAAAATTACATGCGTTATGGCGCGTTGCATAATCTCATTAGCTATTTAACGGGGGATCACAAATGAGTCAAAATAAACCGCAAATCACCTTCAAGTACGTATTCAATTATGGATACAATCCCACCTATGTTAACGGCGCCCAAGGCGGTCTTTCTCCGCGAGGAGAAATAGTGGTTCATTTTTATCTTGAACGTCAGCCGTTGCCGGGATCAATCACTCATGAAATTACTCCCGAGGGCGGGATAGGGCGCGAAACCGAGGTAGAACCAGAGGATTTGCAAAGCAGCATGGTGCGTTTTATTGATACCGGAGTTGTTATGAGTTATGAAAACGCCCAGATTTTTCACAATTGGCTAGGAGAAAAACTACGCGAGGTGGAAGAACTTCATAAAGCCAGGGCCACATTTGAAAATTCCCCGGCGGGCGGACAGGCGTAATGACATAGAAAAGATTGGCCGCTTGCTAAAAAATCTGGAATCATTTACTAATCAGAGCGCATAAAGATCAAGAGTAGAGCTAAACACCGCTTTCCCTAAGCAGAAAGCGGTGTTCTTTTTTTAGAAATTTTTGTGGTATTCCTTAAGACGGCCTGCAAAACCTCGGCCGAACTCATAGCATTTTTCCTGGTCATCGGCGGAGGGCTTAAATATAAACTGGAGGCCGGGTTCAAATTGCTCCAACCCCATTGTAGCAAAAATTTCATACGCTTCCTTCACGGCTCCACCGCCCCAGCCATAACTGCCAAACGCGCCGACGAGGCGATTTTTGGGTCGCAGGCCGCGTAAGTGGGTAAGATATTCCGCAACAGACGGATACAGAATATTATTTAGGGTAGGAGAGCCGAAAAGCGCTCCCCTCGCTTTCCAGAATTCTTTGATAATGACGTTAGTGGGGGTAGCGCGCAATTTCAAAATTTTACAATCAACCCCTTCTTCCCTGATCCCCTCGGCAATGGGATAAGACATAATCTCCGTGCTTTTCCACATGGTGTCATAGATGACCAGGGCCCTAAGGTCGGATTTTCCTGTGGCCATTCTGATGTAGGAGTCCAAAGCTCTTTGCGGATTGCCGCGCCAGATTATTCCATGGTCTGGCGCGATGATTTCCGGCTGAATTCCTAATTTTCCCAGATCGGCGATCTTGTCCAGAATTAATTGCCCGAATGGCATCAGAATATTTGCATAATAATCAATAACGGAGTCGTCAAGCACGTAGGGAAATTCGCAGGCGTCAAATTCGTCATCAAANCGGGCTGACGAAGCCAGATGTTGACCGAACGCGTCCTGGCTGAAAAGTATGTTCGCTTCCGGGCAGAAGGTGAACATGGAATCAGGCCAGTGCAGCATCGGCGTTTCCATGAACGACAATGAATGTTTGCCAATTTTTAAAATGTCGCCGGCTTTGACTATATTGAATTTCCATTTTGATGTTTCAAAAAAACGGTCGAGCCCCTTTTTCCCGCGAGCTGAAATGTGAACCGTAGCATCGGGAGTTAGNGCCATGATATCGCCTAAGCTTGTTACATGGTCGTTTTCTATGTGATTGACGACTACGTGTTTGATTTTTGCCGGATCTACGATATTTGTAATGTTTTTAATAGTAATATCAGAAAAATTGTATTTCACGGTGTCGATCAGGGTGATTTCCTCATCAATAATAAGATAGTTATTGTAGGATGTGCCATGCGGCGTCTCGTAACCATGAAACTCGCGCACTGCCCAGTCGATTGCTCCCACCCAGTAAATGTCTTTTTTCAATTCAACAGGTTTCATGTTTTATTCTCGCTTTGTTATGTTTACTGGTTTAGCCGCCCGTCTTGCTCAGGTTCATAAGCCGGTTCAATAGCTTTACGGTCGCCCCGCCATCGGTATGGAAATCTATGATGTTGTGACATCCATAATTTTGCTCAATATTAAATATCTTTTCCAGCGGAGCTCCTATGGCGTTAAGGAGGATGATGCGGTTTACTCCGCCGTGCGCCANCACCAAAACTTCCCGCCCGCGATTTTTGTTCAATATATCGTCAATTACCGGCATTACCCTAGCTTCAAGGTCCAACGCCGGAAAATTTCTTCTAAGATTAATCCCTCCCAGAGGCCTATATCCAACTCGCGTAGCTGACTATATTTAACGGGTTGGACATTAAAGCGCTTACTTATGATTTTTGCTCCAATCGCACAACGCGAAAGATCGCTGGTGTAACAAGCGGAAATATCGTAAGCCGAGAAACGCTCTTTGAGAAGGTGATACTGGCTGATCCCAAAGTCGGTTAGTTTAACGTCAGATTGGCCATTATATNGNGGCTGATTATATCCTGCTACCTGACCGTGGCGTATGAGATGAATACGCGTTGTGGTCACGGCGATGCGGGTTTGTTTATGTGAGGACCGAGAATCATATCCTTGTATCCCATGCCCTGGGGGATTAGCGGGAAAACTTCTTCATTGCGGTCAGTTACGATTTCGAGGAAGGCCGGGCCTTCCGCTTGTAAAAATTCATCCATGCTTTTTTCCAGTTGGTTGCGATTGCGTATCTTGCGTGACCAGGCAAAGCCGCATTCTTTCGCAATGTTGGAAAAATTGGCGTCGAAGGATCGCTCGGACGCGGTGTAGCGACCGCCGTACAAGGTGCGTTGGATAGCTCTGACCATTCCGTCGGCGTGATTATTGATCAAAAGAACTTTGATGGGAATACCCAGCGATCCGATGGTATGCAGTTCTCCCATGTTCATTTTTATGCTGCCGTCGCCGTCGATGGCGATGATTCGAGCTTTCGGGTTGGCGAAATGGGCTCCGATGGCGCAGGGAAGAGAAAAGCCCATAGTGCCGAACGCCCCGGTCGTAAGAAAGGAACGGGGTCTGTCGGTTTTCAGATATTGCGCGGCCAGCATTTGGTGGTTACCCACTCCGGTTGTGATGATGGTGTTTTCGGTAAGACGCTGAGAAAGGAGTTCCATTATTTCGGCGGCTTGGATTGTTTTTGTTTCGCGGTTGAAATTGAGCGGATAATTGCGCTTTAGAGTCGCCGCCTCTTCCTGCCAGCTCCGGATGTTCAAAGTAACCTTGCGCTCCTGGGCATACTCCAGTAAGTCTTCCAGCACGGCGCTGGCGTCGCCGATAAATGAAAACTTGGGATTACGCGCCAATCTTACTTCCTGGACCTTCTCCGCGTTAATATCAATATAGGCGATTTCTGCGTTCAGCCCCGATTCTCCCACTTTCTGGACAACCCGGTCGTTCCAACGCACGCCGAAAGCGACGAAAAGATCGGCTCGCTGGATCGCCATATTGGCGTATGGAACTCCGAACATGCCGAGCATACCGAGGGACGTGTCAAGAGACTCATCCAGAATGCCCTTGCCCATCAGACTGTTGATGGAGGGTATATTGAAGATTCGGTTGAACTCGCGGATCTTTTCGCTGGCGGCTTTGGAGTTGAGTCCGCCTCCGATGTAGAGCAGCGGGCGTTTGGCCCGTTGCAGCATATCAAAGAACTGACGGCGCTGTTTGGCTCCAAGATGGGATTCCTGGTCATATTTGTGGCGGAATCTTTCAATGCTTACGCCATAGTATGGCTCGTTATTACACTGGGCGTCGAAAGGAAAATCAATGACAACAGGACCAGGTTTGCCAGCCTTCGCGAAAAAATACGCGTCTTTGACAATAGCTTCAATCTCAGATTCGTTGTTGATCAGGATGACTTTTTTTGCGGCTTCGGCAAAAACTTCTTTAACATTGATATGCTGGAATTCGTCGGTGCCGAGCCTGCTTTGCCTCACTTGGCCTGCGAACACAAGTAACGGGATGGAGTCGGCGTATGAATCGGCGACTGCGGTAAGGGTGTTGGTAATGGCCGGTCCAGATGTGACTATGGCGATTCCTACGCGGTCGCTTGAACGCGAATAGCCTGCGGCGCTGAAAGCGCAAGATTGTTCGTTTGCGTTTACGGTTATGGCGATAGAACTTTGGCCAAGGGAATGATAAACGGGCAAAATTGCGGCTCCGGTATAACCGAAGATTTGATCCGTCCCTAAATCTTCAAGGCTTTTTACCATTACTTCCGCGCCAGTCATTGTTTGCATCGTGGGTTTCTCCAATTGGTTAAAATAGCAAGAATCAATTCGAATTCATAACACACTTTCCAGCCAAGGTCTATATGGGCAAATAAATCCATCTGCACGGAGTTTACGCGCAGATAAATTAAACTTACTATTTATTTTTGCCGATCAGAAACTTGTCTATTAATGAGAGCATTGAGCCTTCTCGCCCGTAATATTTATTTCGTAGATATATTTCGTTGATTTCCCTGATCAATTGATATGAAATGCCTTGACCGGTAAGCTCTTTGGGTGGTAGCGTATGCATTTACAAAACACGTAAATTAATTAAATACGACAAAGTGTTTTTAATGTGAGTGGAGTTTTTGAATATAAGACTTGTATTTTAACTGAAGCGTTTCTTAAATTTGTATTGCTCCGATATATAGAGAATATGGAGGTTTGTTTTTATGTGGGCTAGGTTCTGGACTATCTTGTTAATACTATGTATGAGTTTGTCTGCGTGTGGCCGGAAGTCGAAGGAAGCTTTGCTGAGCGAGGGCGTTAAAGAGTTAGAACTCGGCAACACTAGCTCCGCTGTGGTTTTGTTTAAAAGCGCATTGGAAAATGACGAGAATTTTTTGGAGGCTCGTTTTCAGCTGGCCAAGTCATATTTGGCTTTAGGTAAATTTGACCAGGCGGAGAAAGAGCTGGAGAAAGTTTCGCGTCTGAATCCGGCGCGCTATGAGGTTACAATAGAACTTGCCAAAGTTTATAATATGACTAACCGGGGAAAGCAGGCTCTAGACCTTGCCAGTCAATATTTGTCAAAACATCCGGATAGTGTGGAAGGCTTAGAAACACTAGGTATAGCCCATGCGGTGCTAGGTCGTTTTGATGAGGCGGAGCGTTACCTGCAAAAGGCGTTGGCAGCAGATCCTAAAAGAGTAAAAACCGAACTTGAACTTGCGAATGTTTATGTGCGTTCCGGCAATACTGCAAAAGCCAAGCAGTTACTCGAGAACCTTATCAAGAAAACCCCGAACGATGTTCGTCCTTTTCATATGCTGGCAGCCATGGAATCAAAAGGCGGAAACAAGGAACGGGCTCTTGAGGTTTATCAGATGTCAGTGGCCTCCAATCCTTCGGATGTTCAGGGATTGTATAAGATTGGGAGAATATATCTGACAAACCGGGATTTGCAACGCGCCGAAGAATCAGCCGAAAATCTAATTAAAAAATTCCCTAAAAACCCGGAAGGATATAAGCTCAAGGGGTTAACGTATTATCAACGCAAACAGTACGCCGAAGCAATTAGCAGCCTACAGACTTCAATCAAGCTTGCCCCGGCATTGGAAGCGTATTATTTTTTGGGACTATGTCAGTACGCTATCGGTGAGTTGGAGAATAGCCTGAGTCAGTTTCGTGTGGTTCTTGACCAATCTCCTGATTTTCGCCAGGCGCGTATTATGCTGGCCAATGTTTTACTTACCCAAAAACGCACGGACGACGCTATTAACGAATTAAAGAGAGTCCTGCGGAACAATGAAAACGATGCGATTGCGCGCGATCTTCTGGGTAGCGCGTATATGTCCAAGGGAATGTTTGCCGAAGGTATGCAGGAATTGAACAGGGCGACAGACATTGACCCCAAAATGGTGGGCGTCTATCTGAAGAAGAGTAATTTTTACTTTACCCATGGTCGCAAAGAGCTTGGGGAAAGCGAATTGGTAACCGCCGTTAAGGTTTCTCCGAATGTTGTTGATAACAGAATGTTACTTGCTTCTTATTATTTAAAAGTCGGCGACTCATCCAAGGCTCTTACCGTTTTGCAAGAAGGGCTAACGGGCAAAAAAGGCGACGTTGTGCTTTATAATGGAATAGCGGGAGTTCAGTTTGCTCGTAACAATCCCTCGGACGCTTTGAAGGCTCTACAAAAAGCCAAGGAAGTAGATTCGCCATTTCCGGCATCGTATCAAAATTCGGCGATATATTATCTTTCGGCGGGCAATATTTCCAAGGCTATTGAAGAGTATAATGCTCTGTTGCGTGTTGATCCCAATAATTTACAAGCCCTGGTCAGACTCGCTTCGCTGTATGACAGCCGAGGTAGCGAGCGCGAAGCAATGGCTCTTTATGATCGCGCTGCGTCTACCAAAAACCCTAGTGGTTTTTTCGCCAAGGCGGGGTATTTGTATAAAAAGGGCCGGGCCGCTAAGGCCATAAAGGTTCTTGATGAGCTACTGAAATCTGATCCGAATAATTTAGCGGCTTTGGAGATGAAGGGCCGTATACTAATGAGTAATAAGAAATACAAGAAAGCCATTAAAGTATTTGAAAAAGTTGAGTCAATAAGTCCTGATACGGGGGTTTTGCGGAAAATTGAAGTTTATCTTGCCATGAAGGATATGTCGAGCGCCGTTTCTGAGGCAAAGACGTTGATTAGCAAGTATCCCGGCTCTGCCAAAGGGTATATGGTTTTAGCTTCCGTGTATGAAAATTCGGGAGACCGAAATCGTGCGGTGTCAGAAATTGTAAACGGACTTAAAATTGATCCCTCCAATTATCAGGCGTTACTTAAATTGGGTAATTTGTACGAAACACTAGGAGAGTACAAAGATGCCATGGCTATGTATGTTGAGGCCGAACGTAAGAAAAACGATTTTGCGGCGGCTATTTTTGCTCAAGGGGCTTTGCTGGACAAGCAGGGATATAAAAAGGAAGCCATTGCTAAATACCAAGCTACGTTACAGAAATCTAGAAATCATGTTCTGGCGTTAAATAATTTGTCCTATCTGTATTCGTCAGGATATGGTAGCGCGCAGGAAGCTCTTAGATTAGCCGTTAGTGCCTATAAAGTTAGTCCTGGTAGCCCTGGAGTTATGGATACGCTAGGTTTGGCTCTTCTTAAAAACAAACGACTTGACGAAGCTGAGAAGTTTTTGGATAAAGCGCTAGGTTTGGCGCCTAACAACCCAACCATGGCTTATCATTTGGCGCTTGTATATGTTGATAAAGGTGATAAAAACAAGGCTCTGGGGCTGCTGCAAAGAGCTCTGTCCCATGGTGATTTTCCTGATGCGGGGGCTGCGAAGGCTCTTGATACTTCATTGAGAAAGTAAATAAAAAAAGATAGCTGGTTGTATGAGATTTCTTGAGTTTGTTTTGATAGTTGGAGATATCCTGCTGGCCGTTATATCGCTCTTGTTGGCCACGTTTTTGCGTGTTGGCGATTCAACGGATTGGTGGCGTATAGATCTATCTACGCTGATATCAGTGGGAATTTTCGTTTTTACCACCCAGTTTGCTTCATATTTAATGGAAGTTTATGACGTTGATAGAAATACTACAGGGAGGGAAATAACCACTAATATTCTGTTTGGGGCCGCGGGTTCGTTTGCTTTCCTGAGCATCATTTTTTACTTAAGTCCAGCTCTTACGCTAGGACGCGGTATCCTGGCTCTTTCTCTTTTTATTTATTTGACGCTCCAGATAGCTTGGCATTCATTCTGTTTTTTGAGTAAAAATGGTGAATTTTTCCCTAGGTGCGTTCTAGTTCTGGGTACAGGGGCTATTGCCTGTCAAATGGGCGAGCTTATAAGTAACAGCCGTAAACCTTTGCGTCTTGCGGGATATGCTTCCTGCGAATCTCTGACCACACACGGAGAAGGAAATTCCCAGCCTGACGAATGCATAGCGCCATCCGGTCTGATTAAAGAAATTGACGAAGATTTACTAAACGTAGCCCTCCAACTGAAAACAGATTTAATTGTTGTAGCGCTTGCCGAGCGTAGAGGTACTTTCCCATTAACAGAAGTTCTCAGATGTAAGTTAGCCGGAATTACCATTATGGACGCCCCGTCGTTTTATGAATATGTAACCGGAGGTTTGCTGCTTGAATCCATAACGCCAGGGTGGATGATTTTTTCCGCCGGCTTCCAAAAAAGTGCTACTTTTGACGTGTTGAAAAGAGTATTTGATGTTTGTTTTGCGTTGATTGGCCTTGTGATGACATTGGCCTTTTTTCCATTGATTGCTATTGCTATAAAACTTGATTCTGCTGGCCCAGTTTTTTTTCGACAGGAGCGAATTGGTCAAGGAGAACGCTTATTTACGTTGATAAAATTCAGAACCATGCGTCGTGACGCTGAGGCGGCTTCGGGAGCGGTATGGTCTCAGGAAAATGACCCTAGGATAACAAGACTTGGAAAATTTCTGAGGGGCTCTCGTATCGACGAGATTCCTCAGCTTATCAATGTATTGAAGGGGGAGATGAGCCTTATTGGCCCGCGTCCAGAACGCCCAGAGTTTGTGGAAAAATTGAAACTGCTGATTCCCTATTATTCGGAACGTCATTTCATAAGACCGGGTTTAACCGGGTGGGCTCAGGTAAGATATCCGTATGGTTCCTCAATTGCTGATGCAGTTGAGAAACTTCGATACGATTTGTATTACACAAAAAACAAAAGTCTCTTTCTTGATACGCTTGTTTTTTTGGAAACAATTAAAGTTGTGTTGTTCGGACGCGGGGGGCGCTGATAAGTTAATCGGGCTTTACCGTGAGCCGAAAGGAGGATTTTGAAATGAAGAAGTTTTTCTTGATTTTTTCGATCTGTTTGATGCTTCCCATTTTTTCTCTGGCGGCTGATTATGTGATTGGCGAGGGAGACAAATTGGGCATTGACGTGTGGGGAGTCAAAGAATTGAGTTTTTCGGTCAGCGTACGTCCTGATGGCAAGATTACCGTCCCAGGATTGGGGGATGTTTCCGCAAGTGGTCAGACTGCCGCCGGTTTGCAGGGCTCTTTGACAAGTAGATTAAAGGAACTGGTTAAAAATCCGATTGTTACTGTAACTGTTACAGAAATTACTAATAGCAAAGCATACATTTTTGGCGGCGGAGTCAGCTCGGGAGTTTTTGATCTTAATCGGCGCACGACTCTTTTGCAGCTGCTTTGCTCTGTGGGTAACACTACCTCGGGTGACAACCGCGGCCAAGGCGGAACCGGAGGAGTTGTTTCAAAGGTTCCTGATTTTAAACGCGCGTATGTCCTGCGTAACGGCAAGAAAATAAAAGAGAATTTTTATCGCTTATTTGTCACTGGTGATCTTCGCGACGATATGATCATAGAGAGTAACGACGCTATTTTTATTCCGCCTTTGATGGAACGNAATATTTACATCCTCGGGGCGGTTAATACGCCTAAGGCTATTGAATATCGCGAAGGAATGACGGTCATGGAAGGAATTCTTGAAGCGGGTGGTTTCACCAAGTTTGCCGACCAGAACGACGTTATCATTCGTCGTAAAGAGGGCAACAGGGATGTGAATCTGCAGGTTAAAGCCAAAAGACTGATTAAAAGTGGCGATTTGGATCAGAATGTGCCCCTTAGGGTCGGGGATTACGTTGTAGTCAAAGAAAGCATGTTTTAAATTGTTTTTGCGTATTTTAGCAGCCCAAAATGTCTGGGGTTGCGCATAAAATTGGGGCGGGCATGAATTCGTCTGAAACAGAATATAAAAAATATTTGCAGCTAATTGTTCGTAAAAAAGGACTTTTCATTAAAGTCGCGTTGAGTCTAATGACAGTCATTTTTGTCATTAGTTACCTACTGCCGAAAAAATATCAGGCGAGCAGTACGGTCTTTATTGAAAAAAACGTCATCGCCGATTTGGTCAAAGGGATTACTGTCGCGCCTTCAATGGATGACTCCATCCGAGTTCTGACCTATGCCATTACCAGCCGGAATTTGTTGAAAAAAACTTTGGAGCATATGCCTGGCAACGTCTCGAAAAGTACTGACAGTGAAAACGAGGCGCTGATCAAAGAGTTACAGAAAAATATAACGGTAAAAGTGAAGGATAAAGATTTATTCACGATCACATTCGTGAACAATGACCCGCGTATTGCCCGAGATTTTGTAAATACGCTGGTTAATCGCTACATTGAAGAAAATACTTCGGCCAAACGAGGCGAATCTTTTGGCGCCACCGAGTTTCTTTCTGAGCAGATCGAAAATTTCAGGGAAAAGATGGAAAATGCCGAAGACAAACTGAATGCATACAAACAGGAAAAGGGCGGAGTTATTGCCGTAGACGAAACAAAACTGTTTGAAGGAATTAGTACTGCGGAACAGAAGTTATATGATTTACAGTTGCAGCGTCGACAGTTGGAAGGTATGCGCCAAGTTACGCGTAAATCCAGTGATCCGCTGAGTGCCAGATTGGGAGCCTTGGAAAAGCGTCTAGAGGAACTTAGGATTCAGTATACCGACAGCTACCCCGAAATCGTAAAGATAAAATCTGATATGGAGACACTTCGGGAGCAGATTAAAACGCGCAGCCAAGTTCAGTATCAGAGTTTGGATCAACAGGAACTAGATAAAATAAACGCAGAAATAAACGCATTGAAAATAAGCGAGGCTAGTTTACAGCGTTATATTGCAAATAACAAGGCGTTACTCAAAGACTTGCCAACAGCCAAGGCTGGCTTGGAAAAGCTGGAATTGGAACGGCAAAACCAGAAAAATATTTACGACCAACTATATGCGCGCCAAGGTCAGTCTCAAGTTTCTAAGGACATGTCGTTGCAGGATAAATCAACTACGTTTCGCATTGTTGATCCGGCCGTTTTGCCGATAAAGCCATTCAGCCCTAATCGCCTGAAGATCATGTTGCTGGGCATTGCGGGCAGTATTGCCGCTGCTTTTGGTCTTTTAGCTCTGCTTGATCAGATGGATAATACGGTTAAAGACGTGAGCTTCTTGAAAGGATTGGGAGTTCCCGTGCTGGCGGTAATATCGCGCGTCCATGTTCAGCAAGAGGTTGATGAACAAGCGCGTAAAACGAAGTTGTTACTTTCGGTATCTGGCGTCTATTTACTGATTCTGCTCTGTTTTCCCTTGATGGAACTCTTGGGACTCGATTATGTTGATAAACTTGTTAAAATTTTAAATCCGCTTGATGCGGCTCGCAATATTGTGAATATGATCCGCTAATCTATTTAAAAATGTATGAAATTAAAATTGGCTGAAAAATGTGGATGGTAAGGTGACTGATGAGTAGAATTGAAAAAGCAATGGCGCGCGCCACCCAATTGCGCCGCGGGGATCCGGAGCACAAGATTGATACCAGACGGACTAAAGTGGATACCTCGGTTCATATCCCTCCTCCGCCAAAAAGCTTGAGCGAACGCATAAAAGCTGACAATCCCCTGTTAGTTACTCTGAACGCTCCCACTGAGCCGGTATGCGAAGAGTATCGGAAATTGAAAGCCGCGCTGGTGAAGATGACTCAAGGCGAAAGCTTTGAAAACATGATCATGATAACCAGCTCAGTTCCAGGTGAAGGAAAAACAATTACTTCCATTAACTTGGCCATCACTATGGCCCAGGAATTTGACCACACCGTTCTTCTAATCGATACCGACTTACGTCGCCCCATGGTTCACAATTATCTGAATATCACACAATCAAAAGGATTGTTGGACTGTCTTACCGGACAGTGCAATTTTAGCGACATATTGATTCCCACAGGTATTGGCAGACTCTCGGTGGTTACAGCTGGACGCGATGTGGCTAATCCTGTGGAATTGCTTACCTCAAATCGTATGAAAGCCTTGTTGGATGAGATCAAGCATCGATATAGCGATCGTTATATTATTCTGGATACTCCACCTATATTGCCTTTTGCCGAGACCCGCGCCCTAGCGCATCAGGTGGACGGCGTTGTGTTGGTGGTCAAAGAGATGCTGGCTACTCAGGCAAACGTAAAGGAATCCGTCGAGGCTTTGAAGGGTTGTAGATTACTGGGAACGATTTTTAACGACACAATGATGGATAAAAGCATAGAAGGCTATTATGCCTATAAATATCGTTATCGTTACAATCAAAAACGTCAGTAGTTCAAACAATAGGCATAATACGTTGAGATGGTCGGAGAATATATTGTATGTACGAAGCATATTTTAGTCTGTGGATCAAGCCGTTTGAGCTGGTCCCCGACCCGCGCTTCATCTATTTGAGTAAATCGCATCGCAAGGCTTTGACTTATCTGGATTATGGTATCAGGGAGCGTTCGGGTTTTATTCTGCTGACAGGCGAGGTAGGGTCGGGCAAAACTACTTTGATCCGGGATCTGTTGGATAAACATTATGAGCGGGCGGTTCTCTCCAAAATTTTTAACACCAAGGTAACTGCGGAGCAATTGCTGGCCATGATCAATGATGATTTTGGCCTGGATACAAAGGATAAAGACAAGGTTGCCTTGACCAGAGATCTGAACAATTTTCTACTTGAGCAGTTTACTCTTGGTAATATGCCGATTTTGATTGTCGACGAAGCTCAAAACCTCTCGGTTGAGTTATTAGAAGAGGTGCGTCTACTTTCCAACCTTGAATCGTCAGACAGCAAATTGTTGCAGATTATCCTTGTCGGACAACCTGAATTGCGTGATACCTTGGCTTGTCCGGAGCTTCGTCAATTGCGTCAGCGTATTAATATCAACTGTCACCTTCAGACTCTAAACCGTCAGGAACTGGAGGAATACATCATTCATCGTCTGGGCGTGGCTGGTAATGAGACGGCGGTTCGTTTCACGCCTGACGCTTTAGATATAATTTTCAAGTTTAGTAGAGGAACTCCTCGTCTAGTAAACATTATTTGTGATTTTCTTATGTTATCGGCTTTTTCCGATGAACTTGATACGATATCCCCCGAAATGGCAAGAGATGTTATCAGCGAGCTGGATTTTGAAAGCTGCTATTGGAGTAATTCTCAACAGGAGCGAAAAGCCGGTTTGGGGGCTGACCCCTTTCATCAGCCGGTGAATGATACGCTTCAAGAAAATCAAACGGCTGAGTTACAGAGATTGATCGCCGAGATGTGGCGGCGTCTTGAATTCATAGAAACTACTAACGTTGCGCCTTTACAGAATACTCTCAAGGAACAAGTGGATCGTTTCGACGCCCTCAAAGAACAAGTGGATCGTTTCGACTCTCTTCACAAGAGCGTCTCTGCGCATGTGGCAATGACTGCCTCAAGCGTTCAGGAACTAAACAATAAATACGATGAGCTTAGATATGCAATACAAGAAGAACGCGAACGCAACGCTTCCCAGATTGAGGCTGCTAATAAACCCAGTTTTGTGAGGCGTATTTTTGGGCGAAAACGCGCCAATGAATAGCAGGAGGGGATACCGGATGAAAAATGGATTTAAGCAAAGGGCTCTGACAAGTATGTTGACTGCTTTGGCGGCGCTTGCGGGGGGGGGGTCGATGACATGGGCGGGTGAAACGAGTTTTCGTCCCTTCCTGATAGTTGGAGAAGAATTTACGGATAACGTATATGAAACATCCAGAAATAAGCAGTCCGATTTTATAACCAGAATCCGTCCCGGCCTTGATTTTCGTTATGTATCCCCACGGATTGACTGGGATTCTACCTATAGTATTGAATATCGTCATTATGCCCGTAACGGTCATGGAGATGAGTTCAATCATGACGCCGAGATGAGAAGTACCATCACCCTAATTAATAATTTCTTCTTTGTGGATCTGCACGATAGTTACCATCGTGTTTCTCTGGATGTAACCCGGGATCCTCTTACCGAAAGCAGTTTGTTTCATAATCAAACCGATGAAAACAGAGCTAGTATTTCTCCATATTTCCTATGGCGCCTCGGTGATAAAACCACTCTCAAGACTGGCTACCGTTTTACGGATGTGCGTTATTGGGGGCGAGGCATTGAGCGCTATGAACATGGTGGTTTTGCTGAGCTAGACCATGAAGTATCTTCAAAGCTTAATATCAACGCTGGGTACACTTTTACTCGACTTTTTTCCGATGATTATAATTATAACAGCCACAGCGTGCATGGCGGCTTCAAATATAATTATGCTGAAAATTCCTTTCTATTTGCTCAGCTGGGTAATACTTGGCAGAGTTTTGACACTGGCTACACTACGAATTACGTTTTTTGGAACGNAGGATTAGTTCACGATTTCAGCGTGTTGAAGTTAACCCTGGAAACAAGGGTTCAAAATTCGTCGGATCCATCGGGGGGGATCTCCGGAGGCGGTGCGTATTCATATACATCCATTGATCCGATGCATGTCTCAACCAAACAAACTCTATACAGAGTTCAGGTTGATAAACCTATTGACCGCGGTATGTTAAGCGCATATGCCTCTTATACAGATTATGACTATACTGATCGCCCGTCCAAATCTTGTCATAAATATCTCATTGGAGCTTCGGGGCGTTATGAGTTGTTCCCAAAACTGAATGTGGACGCTTCGGTTTTCGGTGAGCGCACCGTTGGTAGCGACAATAGCTACTATAATTACTATTATAATGATGATTATGATTATCGTCTGTCCGGTTCGCTTGGTATGACATATGCGTTCAACTATGGTCTCTCGGTAAGGCTTGCCTATATCTATACCACCAGACGCGACGATCTGGGCTCCTCTAGGAATGCAGCGAATGTTAACCGAGGTATACTGGAACTACGAAAGGATTTTTAGCGCACATAAAGGAGTTGCGCGGTTGGTCAGTGGTTAGTTCCTTACTGCCACGTTGTTTTGACCGTCCATGATTTACTAACGACTGCCATGCTTAACGCCCTGACTATTGATGTGGAAGATTATTTCCAGGTTAACGCTTTTGCCCGGTGCATAAGACGCGAAGACTGGGGAGACTATCCTCTGCGGGTCGAAAAAAATACTCATTGCATTTTAAATATGCTGGATGAGTTCAATGTAAGGGCTACATTTTTTGTGTTGGGATGGATAGCGGAGAGAGCGCCGTCTCTGATAAACGAGATTCACGCACGCGGGCATGAAATTTCCTGCCATGGCTATGCTCATGAGCTGATTTACGTCATAGGCGCGGACGCTTTTCGCCGTGATATACGTAAGGCCAAACAGATTTTAGAGGATATTTGCGGCGAAAAAGTCTGTGGTTACCGGGCGCCAAGTTATTCAATAACAAAACAATCGTTGTGGGCGCTGGATATTCTTATTGAAGAAGGATTTACATACGACTCCAGCATCTTTCCGGTATATCATGATACGTATGGTATTCCAGACGCTCCTCGCTTTCCCTGTGTCATTGAACGTCAAGCTGGCAGTATCACCGAATTCCCGCTAAGCGTATACCCCATCAGAATCTGCGGAAGAGAGTATCGACTACCGATTGCTGGCGGAGGATATCTGCGCCTTTTCCCGGCGGATTTCTTGCGTCGTGGAATTGCGGCTATCAACGAAAAAGAAAATCAGCCGGCGGTCCTTTATTTTCATCCTTGGGAGATTGATCCTGACCAGCCTAGGATCAAAGCTGGTGTCAAGTCGACCTTCAGACACTATCTTAATTTAAGAAGTACTGAGGGCAAGCTTCGTCATATAATCGGAAAAGGTCGTTTCGGAAATATGAAAGAGGTGCTGGAGATTTTAAGACAGAGACTTGGAAATTTACCAACAATGTCGGGGTCAACCCTAGAAAACGCATGAAGATACATGTTAAAACAATAGAGGATTCATTTGAAGAATGGGATAATTACGTAAGATCTCATCCTGACGCCACCAATTACCATAGAGCCGCTTGGCGCAAAGTAGTGGAGCGTAGTTTCGGTCACCTTACCCACTATCTGGCTGCAAAGGATGATACGGGGCAAATTAGGGGGATATTGCCGCTGGTCTACATGAAAAGCAGATTGTTCGGCGCATTTTTGATTTCTCTCCCTTTTTTTAATTATGGCGGACTCTTGGCTGACTCCTACGAAGCGGCTCAACAGTTGCTTTGTCAGGCTGACGAACTGCGACGTAAAAACGGAGCCGAATATCTGGAGCTGCGTCACTATGGCTATACGATAGATTCTCTTCCATCTAAACAACACAAGGTCACAATGATTCTTGCTCTTGAAAACTCCGAGGAAGCCCAGTGGAAGGCTTTCAACGCAAAGCTGCGTAACCAAACGCGCAAGGCTGAAAAGAGCGGACTTCTTCCGGTAATTGGCGGTCTTGAGCTTCTTGATGGTTTTTATGACGTATTTGTTCGAAATATGCGCGATCTGGGAACGCCGGTGTATGGTAGGGAGTTTTTCTATAATGTTTTGAAGGAATTGCAGGATTCTGCGCGTATTGTCGCAGTGCGTCATAACGACAGGATTATCGCCGCAGGTATTATTACGTGGTTCCGCGATATCGTCGAACTTCCTTGGGCCTCTTCGATCTCCGATTTCAAAAGTATGTGCCCCAACAATATGCTCTACTGGGAGGCAATTAAATTCGCCATTGAACTGGGAGCAAAAAATTTTGATTTTGGCCGTTCCACTCCCAATGAGGGAACTTTCAATTTCAAGAAACAGTGGGGCGCAGTAGCCGCGCCGCTTTCCTGGCAATATCTGCTAGAAGAAGGAAAAACGATGCCGGATTTGAACCCCAAAAATCCCAAGTATGCGATAGCAATCAGGGCTTGGCAAAAAATGCCGCTTACGCTTACGCGCATACTTGGCCCGCGGATTGTGCGGAGTATACCCTGATATGGCGGTCAGGGGCGATCTTCTCATGATCGTGCACCGGGTTCCTTATCCTCCCGACAAGGGCGATAAGATCCGGTCATTTAATCAACTTAAATTTCTGGCGGGTCAGGGGTGGCGCATTCACCTCTGCGCGCTGGCCGATGATCCTGCGGATTTGAAACATGCCGGAGAATTGGGCAAATTCTGCGCTTCGGTTGCCATCGAGCGTATCAATCCAAAATGTAACAAATTGATTAGCGCTTTAGCGCCTTTGCATGGATTTCCCATGAGCTCGCGGTATTTTTATAACTCAAAACTTCAAAGCCGCATCAATGATATCCTTTCCCGCCATCCTGTTTCCGCCGTCTTTTGTTTCTGCGCTCCAATGGCCGAATATCTGCGTAAATCCCCACATAATCCGCTGATGCGTGAGAAAGACATACGAATAACATGCGTGATGGATCTGGTAGATGTTGATTCAGATAAGTGGGAACAATATGCAAGACATCATCACGCGCCGCTCAAATGGGCGTACCAGATTGAAGGCCAGCTTTTGCATAGGTACGAACAGCGTATTCTACAGTCTTTTGACGCGGTAGCTCTTGTTTCCGAGGCAGAGGCCGAGGTTTTCCGAAAACGGACCGGTTTCTATAATAAGATATATGCGGTGGGTAACGGGGTTGATCTGGATTACTTTCATCCGGTCTCTGTGAAAACATCGGCAGATTGTTATGCTATAACATTCTGCGGCGCGATGAATTATCTGCCCAATGTGGACGCGGTTTGTTGGTTTGCCAATGAAGTTCTTCCGCATATCCGCAAAGTTATTGAGAATGTTGAGTTCTGGATAGTTGGCGGAGGGGCTACGCACGATGTAAAGGCTCTGGAAAAGTATCCGTGGGTCAAAGTGACTGGTCGGGTACCCGATGTGCGTCCGTATGTGTGGAAATCTCATCTTTCGGTAACCCCGGTACGTATTGCCCGGGGTATCCAGAATAAGGTACTGGAGGCAATGGCCATGGCTGTTCCCACGCTGGTTACACCCCAAGCCTTCGAGGGGCTGGAGCTTGAAGCGGGAAAAGATGTTTTTGTCGCGCCAGCGGAGGCGGAAGTCTTCGCCGCAAAAGCGCTAGAGGCACTTGGCGATCCTGAGCTTCGGCAGACAGTGGCTTTTAATGCGCGTCGGATGATGGAGGAAAAATATTCGTGGAATTCAAGATTGCTCTTATTGGATAATCTTTTACTTTCACCTGTTTCAGCAAATGTTACCCCTGAGGCAGGGTAGGCATGGGAGAAGTTGAAACGCGCAAAACCGAAATGTTGACTTTTTCGGTGATCATACCGGCAAAAAACGAGGAGCTGAACATAAGCCGTTGTCTTTGTTCTTTGGGCGCTGTGGATTGGCCGCGGAACGACCTGGAGATTTTGCTTGTTGATAACGGATCAATCGATGCCACGACGAGTATCGCTCGTAATCATGGGGCGAAGGTGTTTATAAGGCCAGGGGATACGGTGGCGGGCTTGCGCAATTTTGGCTCCGATCGCTCCCAAGGGAAGTTTCTAGTTTTTCTGGACGCCGACTGTACGGTTCCCACGACCTGGCTACGCGAGGCCGCGCATTATATTGACGTTGAAGATGTTGTTTGTTTTGGTAGCCCGCCGGTTGTGCCTGACGATAGTACTTGGGTTCAGCGCGCTTGGTTTCATGTGCGCCGCAAAGAAGGCGTTATTGAAACCGATTGGCTGGAATCAATGAACATGTTTGTGAGACGTTGGGCATTTGAACGGGTAGGGGGATTCAATGCCAGTCTAGTTACGTGCGAAGATTACGATCTGTCGTTGCGATTGCGCAAGGAAGGACGCTTGGTCTCCGATGATCGGATTGTTGCTGTTCATCACGGCGAGGCTGCTTCTCTGAAACATTTTTTCCGCAAGGAATACTGGCGCGCTTTGGGAAACCTGAGCGGAATGAAGAATCATTCTTTTCAGTTAAAAGAGCTGCCAAGTGTGCTAATGCCAATCATATATTGTTTTTTCGTTTTTGCCGCTGCGGTCTTGCTCTTGGCAGGTCCGTTTATTTCTGTGGAATCTTTTATCTATGCTCTTGCCGGCCTCCTGACGCTCTGGCAGCTTCCCTTGAGTTTGTTGTCTGTCTACAAAGTCCGCTTCTCCGGCTTTTTTGCTGCTTTGCAATTGTATGTGCTGTTGAATGTGTATTTTTTCGCTCGTGGTCGTGCGTGTCTGCGTTGGAGATAAGTATGAACAGAAGGGCTAAATTCATATGTGCGGTATAGCGGGGTTTTTCAGGTCCTGCTCCATAAACGCAGATAAGGCTATCCTCAGGCGAATGGGTGAGGCCATCATTCATCGTGGACCGGACGCCGGCGGAGAGTATTTGGACGACTGCGTTGGTTTGGCTCATCGGCGTCTTAGTATCATAGATCTTTCCTCCGACGGCAACCAGCCGATGTTTTTCGGCGATAACCGCTATGTTATTGTCTTCAACGGTGAAATATACAACTACTTGGAACTGCGGGCGAAGCTGGAAAAAAACGGGACGGTTTTCCGTTCCAGGACCGATACCGAAGTTGTCCTCGCTCTTTATGCCGAAAAAGGCAAAGAATGCCTAAATGATCTAAACGGCATGTTTGCTTTTGCTCTGTGGGACCGAACAGAGAAAACATTACTTTTGGCCCGCGATAGGATCGGCAAAAAACCGCTTTATTATTATCATACCAAAGGCGATCGCTTGGCATTTGCTTCGGAAATCAAAGCGCTCCTTCAATTACCCGGTTTGTCGTGTGAAATTGAGCCGACCGCAGTTGTAGATTTCCTGAAGTACCTGTATGTCCCTGCGCCAAAATCCATTTTCCGCAACATCTATAAATTACCGGCTGGTCATTGGCTAGAGCTGCGAGCAGGTAGGGAACCGCTGCTTGGTCAATATTGGGATGTTGATTTTTCGCGCAAGCGAAGCGGAAATATTGAGGATGCAGCCGAGGAGTTACTGGATATCCTTAGAGACGCGACCCGTTGCCGTATGATATCCGACGTCCCATTAGGAGCTTTTCTCAGCGGAGGCGTGGATTCCAGCGCTGTTGTCGCTCTAATGGCCGCTGTTTCCGATGAAAAGGTGAAAACCTGCTCCATAGGTTTTCCCGACCGAGGTCACGATGAAACGCCCTATGCGCGTGATATCGCCGACCTCTTCAATACTGACCATCAGGAATACATGGTCATGGAACACTTGCCGGAAACAGTACTGCGCCACGCTCGCTTTTTTGACGAGCCATTCGCGGATTCCTCTTCTGTTCCCACATACCATGTTTCACGCTTGGCTCGTCAGAATGTGACAGTTGCTCTGGCCGGAGACGGCGGTGACGAAAGCTTTGGCGGCTATGAAAAATATATTGCCGATTGCCGAGAACATCAGGTTCGTCAGTATGTACCGCGTCTGGTTTTAAAATTAATGCAAAGCGCGGCGCATGGGCGACCGGGGGTTATGGCTCGTAAAGTTCGCACCTTGACCGGAGGCGCTCTGGCCGATCCGGCTGTTGCATTCTACCGCACAAATACTTTCATCGAAGACGAATTATTGAGCGAGCTGTTGGATGGACGCTTAAAACGTGATACAGATGGCTATGATCCCGCTCGGCATACGGTGGCCGCATGGGAAAATGTGCGCGGTGCCGATCATATTACCTGCATGCTTTATACTGATCTGAAAACCTATCTCCCTGATGATATCTTGGTCAAGGTAGACCGGATGAGCATGGCGCACTCTTTGGAAGTCAGAGCCCCGATTTTGGATTATCGCGTCATCCAATTTGCGGCGTCTCTTCCCAGCTCTTGGAAAATTCGCGGTGCGGCCAAAAAATATCTGCTGAAAAAAACCTTTAGCAAAATTCTTCCCGATTCGATTCTTAATCGTCGTAAGCATGGTTTTACAGCTCCAATTTCCGATTGGTTCCGCTGTGATTTACGCGGCTTATTTGAAGATTCTTTGCTGAATTCTGATATGTCGGAGTATTTTTCATCGACCTGTTTAAAACGTATCTGGAGAGAGCATCAGGAACAAAAAGTTGACCACGGCACGTTGCTCTGGTCGCTGCTTTCTTTTTCGTTGTGGCATAAGGAATACATGGGAACGCTAAGATGAGTGCTGCGAACGGGCAACTTATTGTCCGCGAAATAGCGGGTATATCCCGCCACGGCGAAATCGTCAGGCTGGGTGTTTCATGTCCTCGCGCGGAATTTCCGCCTAACGAGCAGTTTGGAATTTTCGATGCGAGAGGTCAAAAAACTCCGTGTCAGAGTAGAGTGTTGAAGCGTTGGCCGGATGGATCGCCTAAATGGCTTCTGCTGGATTTTCGCGCGTCTGTAGAGTCTGGCAAATCAGTTGCTTATACTCTACGCTCAGGGATAAACGCGGCTGTGATTACCGATTCGGTGCGGGTGTTATCTGGCGATGACGTTTGGCGTGTTGATACCGGAAAAGCAACTTTTTTTATTGACGCCCGCGTATTTCGTCCTTTTTCCGCCGTTTGCATTGGCGGTGAGGACGTATTGCGGCATTCTTCCAGTTTTTGCCGGATTGAATTACAAGATCAAAAACAGATTTACGCGAGTATTGACAAAATCGTCCTTGAAGACGCCGGACCATTGCGGGTTGTGGTTAGAATGGAAGGAAGTTTTACCGGTAAAACACGCTTTTTCTGCCGTTTGTATTTTCAAGCAGCTAGCTCTGCCGCAAAGATTGAATTTACGTTGCGTAACACTTCCGCCGCTTATCATCCCAACGGGCTATGGGATCTAGGCGACGAAGCCTCCCTGTTGTTTAGAGGGCTTAGTTTTTCTTTTCCCTCCAACGCTACGGCGGGAGAAACGTATTGTGTTCCGGAGCATAGCCGCTCTCCCGTGACTGTTTCAGCTAACTCTTCTCTCTCCATTTATCAGGAATCAAGTGGCGGAGAAAACTGGCGAAGCCCCGTACACCGAAACCGCGAGGGTCAGGTTCCTATGCGGCGTTGCGGCTATGCGCTGGAGTCGGACGGCAAAGAAGTTTTATCCGGATTGCGGGCAACTCCGCTTGTTTGGTGCGGACAGGGTCGCGAAGGAATGGCGCTGGCGGCCCCATATTTTTGGCAGAAATTTCCAGGAGAGATTGTCGTCCGCGATGGAACCCTTTCTTTTTTGCCTTTTCCAACCAACTTTCCCGATATGCATGAACTGCAGGGCGGCGAGCAAAGTACCTGCGAATTTTGGATCGATTTTGCAACCGAAAAGGAAGGTTTGCTTTGGGCGTTATCTCCTCTTGTCGCCCATGCTTCGCCTGATTTCTATAGGGAATCAGGCGTATTTTGCGATCTTCCGGAAAACAGCGACTTGATTGATAATTTCATAACTACGGCGGATCTTTTACTCAAGCGGGAGACTGTCGATGAGTACGGCTGGCGCAACTTCGGTGAAATCTATGCCGACCATGAAGCTGTTTTCCACAAAGGAAAGGCTTCCTTTGTTTCCCACTATAACAATCAGTACGATTTTATCGCCGGCCTATATCGCACATTCTTTGCCACGGGAGATCCCGCTTGGCAAGAACTGGCGGCTGATCTCTCACTACATGTGTTGGACATTGATCTCTACCATACGGATGATGACCGGGAAGAATATAACCATGGTCTTTTCTGGCATACCGATCATTACATAGACGCCGGGCTTTCCACCCATCGTTCTTTTTCTCGCGAGCATCTTCAGACAAAAGACCCTCGTTTTTGCGGTGGCGGCCCGGGAGCGGAACATTGCTACACCACTGGTTTGATGTTGCATTATTTTCAGACCGGAAATTCTGATTTCAGGCAAGCGGTTCTGAATTTGGCTGACTGGGAACTGACAAGTCTTAGCGGTCCGCAAACGATACTTGCCGTATTGAAGCGAGGTCTGGGTTATTTTTCCCTTTGGCGCGCTTCGCTCGGAGAAAAAAAGCTGTTTCCCCGATATCCTCTTACCCGCGGAACCGGCAATGCTATCACGGCGTGTTTGGACGCTTTTGAAGTGGGAGGAGATCGAAAATTTCTTGAACACGCGGAACGATTAATCAAGGGAGCCATGCATTCTGATGACGATATTGCTTGTCGGGAACTGCTCAACGCTGAAACAGCTTGGTCTTACACGGTTCTTCTTGCGGCGGTCGGAAAATTTCTCGATAAAAAAGTTGAATTGGATGAAATGGATTCGGGTTTTGTCTATGCTCGCGCCTCGTTTCTCGCGTATGCCGTCTGGATGCTGACCAATGAATATCCTTATCTGGATAAACCGGAAATCCTTGAATATCCCAATGAAACTTGGACGGCCCAGGATTTGAGAAAAAGTGTGGTATTCTACAAGGCGGCTTGTTATGCGGATTCTTCTCAAATGCAGATGGATTTTTTAGCAAAAGCAAGATTTTTTTACGAGTATGCCGCTAAAGAGTTGTCAAGACATCCTAGCTCCAAATACTCGCGTCCCGTTGCGCTTATGCTACAGAACGGATGGGTGGGAGATTATCTGAAAAGCTATTCTTCTCGCTTACTTCCAAAAGATTGCGCCAAAAAGCTGAATCAGAAAAAAAACGATCCCGATATTTCCGGTAGCCCGGTTCCTTATCTTGGCGTTGTTTCAATTATAAAACGTATTGCGACAGAGTTAGCCTCGGCGCTTGGAAAAACAAATATCCGGCGCGAGCTTGCGTGGCTTAGAGCTCGGCTTTAATTTTTCTTTATCCGGAACGTCCTCGAAAGCCATGGATATTTGAAATTATACTTAAGTTTGCAACAAATAAACGAAGGGTTGTTTTTTGAATTCCCCCGAACTGTCCATAGAAAACGTACAAGATTCCAAAACACAGGTTCCCAAAATCGTTCATGTGGTTATTTCCATGGTGATGGGGGGAGCCGAGCGCCTTGTTTACGACATGGTCAGATATCCGGCTTTTGCCGATAATCCTCCTACTGTATGTTGCATGGACGCGATTGGCGAGCTTGGAGAAAAGCTGATTCAGGAAGGGTACAAAGTTNACTATAAGAACAGACGTCCTGGTCTAGATTTTGGGATGATTGCTTGGCTCAGGGATATCATCAAGCAGGAGAAGGCCGACGTTGTCCATGCACACCAGTATTCCCCGCTCTTTTACGCTGTTCCGGCGGCGCTTGTCGGCGGCGCGAGAGTTGTTTATACCGAACATGGCCGCTTCTATCCAGACCGGAAAAGCTGGAAACGCTCGTTATTCAACCCGCTTTTGGAGCTTGGTGCGCATCGCCTCGTCTCTATCTCGCATGCTACGGCCCAGGCCATGGCTAAATACGATAATTTTCCGCTTCGCCGAATCCAGGTTATTCATAACGGTATTGACACGTCCAATTTCAACAGGCCTGTTGATAAGGTTGCCAAACGGCGAGAGTTGGGGCTGAATCAAGTTGGCAAAATTATTGGAACTGCCGCGCGGCTTAACAGTATTAAAAATATCGATATGATGCTGCGGGTTATGAAGTTAATTCTGGAAAAACACCCGGATTCTTATTTGGTTATAGCTGGCCAGGGTGAAGAAAGAGAGCGTCTTGAGGCTATGGCCGTTGATCTGGGAATTTCGGACAATGTAAAGTTTATTGGGCTGCGTTTTGATCTTGCAGAAGTTTATCAATTATTTGATGTCTTTCTCCTGACGTCGTTTTCAGAGGGAATATCGGTGACCTTGCTTGAAGCCATGGCTAGCGGGGTCCCCGCAGTGGTCACGGATGTGGGCGGCAACGGAGAGGTTGTGGTTGAAGGGGAAACGGGTTTTTTGACGCCGCTTAATTCGGACGAAATTATGGCTTCTAAGATTGAAAGGTTTTTGTGCGACGTCGTATATCAAAAAGAAATTGGTTTAAATGCAAAAAAACGCATTCATACGCATTTCTCTATTAAATCAATGTTGGAAGCGTATTGGAATAGTTATACGTAATTTTATTGAACAATCTCCTCAAGAATTGTAGCGAATTTAAAAATGATTTTGCTGTGTATCTTCTTCATATAGGGCTAGTCTGTGGCAGATGACAATATTGGAAAAAGCGCAAAAAAGGGAATTGCCTGGACGGCTTCCGCCCAAGTAATCAAACAGTGCCTGGAATTTGGTGTGGGTGTGATAATGGCGCGTTTGTTGGCGCCATCTGATTTTGGCGTCGTAGCGGCTTGCATGATTTTTTTTAGTTTTGTTTCTATTGTGACATCATTTGGTTTTGGGCCAGCCATAATTCAGCGATCTGAAATTAATGATGAATATTTAAATACGGCCCAGACCATTTGCGTTGCTTTTGGTGTTATCAGTACTTCGGTAATGGCGCTATGCGCTGGTCTTATAGGAGGTGTTTTCCGCAATCAAGCTGTTGGCGATATTATTCCTCTGATGAGTCTCACCTTTCTTTTTTCTTCTTTTAGTATTGTTCCTCAAGCGTTACTTACCAGACGTTTATATTTTGGTAAATTGACGGCGGCTTCAATTGCGTCATCCGTCTCTTATGGAATAGTTGCCATTGGTATGGCTGCTTCTGGATTTGGCGTTTGGAGTTTGGTGGGAGCTCCAGTGGTCAGCGTTTTTGTTAATCTGCTGCTACTATCATATTTTGCGTCGTATTTTCCGAAGTTTCGTTTCAACCGTAAATATTGTAACGAAATATGGAGTTTTGGAGGCGCGGTTACCATTAGTTCTCTGCTTAATCATATTGCGCGTAATGCGGATAATTTTATAGTTGGGCGTTATCTGGGCTCTGGAGCTCTTGGATTTTATAGCCGGGCGTACAATCTGGCCACAATACCCAAAGAAATAATGGTGTCAGTCTTTGGTTCGGTTCTTTTTCCAAGTTTCGCGAGAATGCAAGACAGCGTCACGCGCCAGAGCGACGCGTATTTTAAGAGCATAAACGCAATCGTGCTTGTAACCCTACCAGCCAGCTTGATTCTGCTTATCTCCGCTCCTGAATTGATTAATGTTGTTTATGGGGACAAGTGGTCTGATTCAATGTTTCCGCTCAGAATTTTGAGTCTGGCCGGCTTTGTATATACGCTATATATACCATGTACTTCGTTACTTCTTGGATTGGGTAAAGTACGTCCGTATACTATTTTACAAATAGTATACTCTCTAGGCACAATCCTAGCCGTATGTATTTCGTATAGCCGGGGAATTGCCTGCGTTGCCTTTGCCGTTTCAGTGGTAATAATAATTAGTTGGATAGCTTATCTTATTGCGGTTCACAAAATTTTTACTTTTAAGTTGTCAGCCTACTGGAAGAGTTCTAAAGTAGCAATATTGGGGACATTATATATGTCCTTAGCCATGATTTTAACAAAATATATGCTAAGTACATATTTTGACAAGATGTACTTGATTTTAATTGCAGAGCTGTTATCGGCCGCCGCGATATACACATTCTATGTGTTAAAAAGTAAAGACGAAGTTTGTATTGAGCTCAAGAACTTAATCTGTGGTAAGCTTGGTTTTACGAATATTTAATTATTGAGGCGAATATATGAGCATAATTGATGGATTGTCGTGGCGTTATCAATTGTACCTTAAGCCTCATCTCATGTTGCATGAGAATATTTCAGGAGCGGTTCATAGGTTATACAGAAACAACAAACTCAAACATGAAGTTGAGCCGATATGTTATATATTTGCGGATGCGAGTAATATCGGCGATAGAGTATCCGCGAGCGGGGTTTCTTTTTTGGTTGGTAGACCGGGCGTTGAACTGTTTTCTTCTGCGGCTGGTCTGAAATCAACTTTCAGAACTATCAAATGGCTGGAAGGTCATCGTCCAAGCACCAAAATAATTATTGGCGGCGGAGGATTGTTGCAGGAATGTTTTGCGCCATTTTGGTCTGAGTTGTTGAAGACAAAGCTTCCGTTTGTTTTGTTCGGCGTGGGTGTCAATGAAATGCAGGACAAAAGAAAAATAACGTCGCGCGAGATAATGAAGCAGTTGGCTTTTCGCGCTCATGCCATTCATGTTCGCGATAATTGGAGCCAGGATTTGTTTCAATTTGGTCAAAGCAATCCTGTTACCGTTGGGGTTTGCCCTTCGGTGAACTATCTTGTTTCGGAGTTTAAGACAGCGCAAAGCGCCTCTCCGGGAAATCTACTGCATGTCTTGCATCCTGTTGATGTGCGTCTTGCGGGCGGAGATCCGGAAGCGCACCGAAAATGCGTTAAAGATCTTGCTAACGATCTTGACTTAACCTACGACGAGACTAATCACATAAAAGAAGATATCCGGGTTTTGGCTCGACGGTATCAACGCGCGCGTATAGTGGTTTCAAGCCGTCTGCATGGCTGTATTTTCAGTTTTGCGTTTGGCGTTCCCTTTGTGCCCATTGTTTCTGATAAAAAAACGGAGGNTTTTGTTTCCACGCATATTCCCGATAATCCAACGCTATCGGTCGCGTTCAACAAACGCGAGCTTGCCGATAAAATAACCCAGGCGGAAAGCGCGTTGAAATACTCGTCCGATAGACTTTCTAAAGCCTTGGATTACAATGTGGATACTATGCGAGGTATTCTAAAAAGTTTTGGAGCGATTAGGAATAATGACAATTAAAGGAAAAAATATTGCTATAGACGCGCGTTTTATGCTTCGTCCTTTACGGGGCATCCCACTGTATGTTACCCGGCTGTGCGAGCATATTCCAGTGCTCGCCAGAGACTGTACTTTTTATTTTTTCATAAACAAGGGTTTTGAGCACAACGATTCTGCGGAAAACTATATGCCTCGCTTGGAGGGTATACAAAGCAAGAATGAAAATGTAAGAATCATTAATGTTGACGATGACGCAGAAATAAAGTGGGAGCAGATCTATTTGCCTCGCTTGCTTAAAGAACATAAGATCGACCTGCTTCATATGCCGGCTAACAGAATCTGCTTTTTTCCGGGTACGCCCACCTTTGTTACGGTTCATGATATCATGGAATATCTTTACCTGCTTGATAAAAAATATCCTTTATCATGGGAAAGAAATAAATCTATAAAAAGTATATTATATAATTTGAGGCAAAGAATTTATGTAGCTATGTCTTATAAGTATAAGATTAATAGCGCGGCAAATATTATTACTGTCTCTAGATATTCTAAAGATGATATAGTGAGCAATTTGTCCATTGATGCTGCTAAAATAAACGTCATTTATCATGGAGTAGACGAGGAATATTTTGAAAAATCGCCGCTGTCATTTGACGACAGGTCACATGTATTGTTACTAGGCGGAGATAGTTTTCAAAAAAATCCTGAAACCGCCATAGCAGCTTGGTCAAAGGTAAATCCTGAACTTAGAAATAAATTTCCCTTGAAGATAGTAGGGTTTTGCGGCTCCGCCTCTTCGCCAATATTATGCGCTATTAAAAAATATGGCCTTCAGGGCGAAATAGATATAAAGGGTTGGATAACTCAGAAAGATATGGTTGAATATTTTCGTCGATCAGTTTTATTTATTTTTCCTTCTAGGTACGAAGGTTTTGGGTTCCCATTAATACAAGCAATGGCAACGGGAACTCCGGTTATCTCAACCANTAAAACCTCAATTCCAGAAGTATTGNGAANCGTTGGTTTTCAACATGATCCCGATGATATAAACGGTTTTGCTGAAAATATAGAAAAGATTTTAACGCAACGTTCTGTCTGGCAAAAACAATCTGATGCGGGACTAACTCGTTCAAAGTTATTTACTTGGAAAAACTCTGCAAAGAGCCATTTTGAAGAGTATCTGAGGTGGTTATGAAGTCTCCCGTCATCTCGGTAATAATGTCGGTTTATAACGGGGAAAAATACATTGCCCGCGCGCTTATGAGTCTGCTTGCGCAAACTTTTGGTGATTTTGAAATAATCCTTGTCGATGACGGTAGTACTGACTCCACTGCAAATGTAGTCCGCTTAATTCGCGACCCCAGAATAAAATATATTGAGCAGGCTAACTCCGGTTTGACTAAATCACTGAACAAGGCGTTATCTATTGCAAAGGGTAAATGGATTGCGCGTCATGACGCTGACGATTTTTCCATTTCAACGCGATTTGAACAACAGCTCGCTTTTTTAAATAAGAATCCAAATATTGGTCTGCTGGGAAGTAGCTGTTTTATTCAGCCTGAACGCCTTGGGATGATAAACGAAATATATATGTATCCCGAGCGCTACGAAGAAATTTTAGCCGTTTTTACCACATACAATCCATTTGTCCATGGCAGTATTCTTATTGACAAAGAATTGTTGTTGGCAAGTGGGGGATACAATGAACAATATAGATATGTGCAGGATTATGAACTGTGGTCGAGGATTATTTTAAAAACGCAAGCTTATAACCTAAAAACGCCGCTTTATGTCCGCTCTATCCATCAATCCGCCAGCCAAGTTCAAATACGCAAAGAGCCAATTTTTGAAGAAATTAATAATAAATTTAAAGAATTGAATGCGGAATCTTATTCGCCAAGTGCTCCCTGTTTTAAAGAAATTGGTAGTATTAGTCTCTATCCC
>JGI994J12354_10000827_pt1 | contig 31473 bp, 29 predicted proteins | sample IntmicLarv3ML3BL_FD_12354 | JGI IMG/M metagenome (IMG submission 12354) | reverse complement strand
GATTCCCCATGTTTTTTTGCTATGCGATAATTTACAATATTTAAATAACAAAATTGAAAAAGTAAAAAATCTAATAAAATTTTTGCTTAAGTTAATAACAGTGGAAAAAATTCTATCTTTTTTTATTCAATATTACCAAATCCAAGGGCATACATTTTCTGTTTTATTTTATACTCTAATTCTTTTCCACTATATTTTTTAGATAAGCGATTATGTATTTTTTGATATTCTTTTTTCATTATATCAGTATTGTTTTCAGAAACTAAGTCCTTTATTGCAATATTAATTACATCCATACTATATCCAAGATTTATTAAGTGATTAATAAGTTTTTTCTTAAGCATTATTACACTTTTTGTTCTATTTGTTTTAGTTAGCTTATTAACAATTTTTGTACATTTATCTATTTGTATATCTTCTAGAAAAGACCCAATATTATTTTGAATAATGCTTTCTGAAACTCCTTTTAGTGCTAAATCTTTAGATATTTTATGTGGTCCATCACTGCTTAAATTTATTTTATCATTTATAAATGCCTTGGTATAATGTTCATCATTAAGATAACCATTAGATATTAGTAGGCTTAGACAATTATCTATGATTTTTTTGTCTACTCCTTTATTATCTAAGTAATCATGTACTTCTTTAATGCTTCTCATTCTTATTGAAATGTACTTTAAAGCTATAGAATAAGCTATATAATTTAGATTTTCCTTTAAGATTTTTTCCTTTGTTTTTTCATCCATCTTTTTTGTTAATAGTAAATCATATTTTAATATCAAATCTTCATGGACTACTATATTTGTTAAGTCCTCTAAGATAATTTTATATTGACCATCTTTTAATTTTGTAAATTTATTTATATTCATGATTATCACCCATATAAATTATAACACTTTTCAAAAGAAAAAAGATAATTATGATAAACATATTATCTTCTTGAAGTTTTGTCTCTTGAATAGTCTATAACATCTGTTTTCAAGTAAGCTCTTGCGTCTTTCCTATTACTTCTAGTCAGAAGTTTAGCTATACTGTTTTGAACAGATAAAGGATCATAGGCAGCATTTATTCTTAGTAAGGATTCTAGAGATTCTTTAGCTTCACTTAGTTGTTCAGCACTTTTTGGTTTACTTGATGCAATTTTTTCAAGGCAATTAAAGTCTGCGGTTTTATGCTTTAACGGTACAGTATCCATTATTGCTTTTGTTTCATTTTCTAGAGTAACTCTGCGATTTGCATAACCTAATCTTGCATCATCAACTATTTCTTGTTTAGCTATCTCAATATTTGAACCTAAGGCTACTACTTCAAAATAATCTGCTGTTCCATCAAATGCACCTGCTAGTTCAGGTGGTAGTATATTGACAGCATTTGCATACGCTAATTCATCATAATCATCTTTTATTCTAGTATCGAAATCACGAATACTAGATTCAACTGCTGCCTGCTTGTTTGTAAGATTTCTTACTCTCATCTTTTCTATCAACATAAAATTGCTTAATATTGAATGTCTAGCTAATCGACTATTCAATCTGTTCAACTTATGTGTTGCGTTTACATGCTTGACAGTCAAAATATTACGTTCTTCTAACTTATTAACAAATCTATCCACTCGCTCTGGTACTTCTAGAAATAAACCATCGATTTTTGATAATTCTTTGTCCTTTTTATCTGCTTCAACTAGTTTATCATAAGAAGTGTGATCACCACTAATGTAAGATAATGCTAGGTTTACATTTGCTTCATTAATCATTGTATTACCATTAGCATCTTGTTCTAAGAATAAACACATACCATTACCAGTTTGACTTACTAACTCTGCACTATTAGCAATTTTATTTATTACTTTTGATTTATCTACCCTATCACCTTGCTTTGCCATTATGTATTCAGCAAATCCTTTTCCATTAACTGAAAAATCTTTTAACTTTGCAAGTTCTTCTTTTCTTTCTTCTATTTTTCTTGTACGTCTTTTATGAAAAAAAGAATTTGAGTTTCCACCAAGTTGTTTTTTTTCAAGTTTTTTAATTGATTTATCTAGTGATTTTTTTCTTCTCTCAATATATCTTGTTGCTTTAGATTTATTCTCAGGCTTTGCTAAGCTCCTTGCATATTCGGCAGTTGCTACAGCTTTATAATAATTAAGTTCTGTTTTCAATCTTAAAAGTTGAACTTTTTCTATTTCATCAAGTGTTCCAATACGTGTCTCTAATGCTGTTAATTCTGCTTTCAGCATATCAATATTAATCATTATTTTCACCCTCTAAATCTGTTTCATCTAAGATATCATCAATTGTATCAATTAAGTCTTCTAAATCTGCTAAGTCTAATTCATCTTTATCAAACTGCTCTATATCTTTATCCATGGTACCTCCAAATCTTAACTTATAAATCTTATTCTTCACACTGCTTTATTGTTACTAATCCCTCTGCAATTTCTTCTAAAGATTTACCAATATTCTTTTTTGATGTATACTTGTTTGCTGGTAACTGATAATGTCCCGTATTTTCCATTTGTTTACTACGTCTTGCTGAGATATGTACTAATTGATATTTTGAATTTACGACATTTAATAATTTGTCTATTGATGGATATATCATTCTATCACGCTCCTATTATAAGGATACACAAGTTTACATATCATTACAACAGATATTGTAAAAATTGACACTCTTTTACATTTATCGACAACTGGCATTTTCGTTATCAAAAAGGTCTTTTTTTACATTTTTTTCAATTTGTTCAATAATACCAAAATATTTAACTTCAATAGTAGTATTTGTTGGAATATTATAATATGCTTTAAAATGCTCCAAATTGTCATTATTGCATACTGGATTATAGTCCCAAGTTAAATAAAATGGATTAGCTTTTACATAGATAATTTCACTTTCAGCTGTTAATTGTTCTTCTATGTAACTTTCTCTTGTTTTATGAATGTACATTGTTAAAGACATTATGGCAATGTAGTAAATAACTAATATTATTGCTATTACACTAGTTAATCGTGGTAATATTTTCATATTTATTGTAGCAATCTCTACACAAGATATTGCCAATACAGTAAATATAAATAGTATAGTTATACCATAAGACCATTCTAATCTCAAGAATAAGGGTATAACTGACAATATAGCTGTTGTAATTAATAATAAACAGTAATTTCTTTTTTTACCTTTAGGAATTATTTCTACAATACTATAAATAAATAAAGCTAGAAGTGCTATCCAATAAAATATAAAATATGAATTTTCTACTAAAAACAAACCATCATATTTATTAATAATTAAGTTAATGTTTACTGGTGCTATTGCATTAAAATTGCATATGATACTAAAAATAGGAATTATGTTTAACATTACTAGCATTAGTCTGTTGTACTCATAATTTCTAGTTTTGCCATATAGTACATAATTAATTGGTATTAACATAAATATTAATAAAAATGGATTATTTGTAAATACATAGCTGATAAAGTTTGGAATATTTGTTTTTATTTTTTCAAAAAGTGGTAAGGCATTAAAAGTAACATCACTTTTATAAGTTAACTCCATTCCTGAACTTGCTAACATAACTACTAAGGATACTATTGACAATATAGTAAAACATAAAAATGATTTTGATAGTTTTTTATATTTTATTAATCTATAAATTAGAATAATTATATTGCTAGCAACAAATGCAAAAGCAATATTTTCTACAAAAAATGGCATTGCAATATTAATAATAATTAATGAACATAGTTCTACCTTTTCAAAACTGAATGTTTCTTTTTTATATAAGTGTGTTATGTACATAATAGTTATTATTGCTGGAACTGTATAAGTGACTGTTCCGGTTATCCAAGTATAGTTTTGGGCAAAAGTAAAAACATTTACTGTTAAAAGTGCTATAACTGGAATTATGTAATAATATTTATTATTAACTTTACCTATAAGTGTTGTAAATGATGATACTAAACCTGCCATTAGTGCAGCAAATATAATATTAAACATCGCTTTATTACTAGTAAACATATAAATTAAAAATCTACTTACTACTCTTCCATCAGTATTAGAATAAGCATTCTTTATCGCTTCTATTACATTTGCTAACCCTTTTGAACTAGTTATATAATGTTCCCAATCATTACTAGATATTGGTGATAAAAATGTTATTGCTAAAAAAAAGAGAAACGCCCAAAGGATTATCTTGTATTTAAAATCTATTATTTCTAATCTTTCTTTCATATGTCCCCCTATAGTTTGTCAATATATCCTTCTATTAAATCAATCATATTATGACTACCCTTATCAAACTTTTTGGGTTTGAATTTTTTTATTTGATTAATTAATTTATCTAGTTTTTTAAAATCTTTTAGTTCTAATACATAACCAGCATTTACAAACTCTTCTACAATCTGTAATTGATGATCATTAACATGTTCTCCATATTTTGATAGTCTAGCTGCTACTATTACTTTTTTGTCATTAGTCACACCAGTAAGAATAGAACCTACTCCACCATGTGTTATTAATAAATCACATTCTTTAACTAATTCTTCAAATTTATTAGCTGGTATATAATCAAATAATTCTATATTTTTAGAATCATATTTTGTATAACCTGCTTGAACAACTACTTTTTCTTTAATAATTCCTTTTTTTATAGCATTATCTACAGCTTCTAAAAGGCGTGTAAATGATTTATCTTGAGTGCCAAGTGTTACAAGTATCATTGATAAATCCACCCCCCATATACTGCTTTAGGGTAAAGTTTTAACATACTTTCCCACTGAACTATAAATAAATCAGCAAAATGATAAATTACTCTTCCAGTAATAGTTTTAGTACTTATATTTGCAAGTGTTTCTATATATATTATTTTGCTTCCAAAAAGCTTCCCTATGCAGCACATTGGACCTGCTGTATGTGCTCCTGTTGTAATAATTACCTTTGGTCTAATTTTAATATAGTAAAATAAGCTTTTAAAACAATTATATAACAGCTTAAATGGGTAAAGTAACATATTTGATTTAGTTCCATATACCATATACCCTACTTTATTTGGATATTTATCTTTTAAATACATGTTAGATTTTGTTTTCTCAGTGATAATAAATGATTCATATTTACTGAACATAGGAGCTAATTGCATCATTTCAGATAAGTGTCCACCTGTTGATGAAATAAACATAACTTTCTTTTTCATATATATTCACCTCTTTAATTTTTTCTATTTTAGTACTGTACTATTGATAAAATCAATCCATTTTTTAGATATTGTTTCATTGCTATATAAATTAGCTTTCTTAGTGGCATTCTTACCTAGTCGCTGTCTTTCTTCCATGTTATTCATTAGATATTTAAGTTTTTGGACATATTCTTCTTTGTTTCTGTTTTTAATTATGTAACCTTCCTTACCGTCATCTACTACATCTGAAACTCCATTATCAGTTTCATAAGCAACTACAGGAAGACCTGCACTTAAAGCTTCTACTAGTACAATAGCAAATCCTTCGCTTATAGATGCCATTACAAATATACTACTTTCACTTAAGTTTTTAATAACTTTTTCATTTGGTAAGAACCCTAATAGTTGAACAGTCCTTTCTAATTTTAATTTCTTTATTTGTTGTTCTAATTTTTCTTTTTCTTCGCCATCACCTATTATGTCAAAAGTCCATCCACTATCTTTTAGTTCATTTGCTATGTCTATTATTTCTCCAATTCTTTTACCAGGATGTAATCTACTCACACATACTACTTTTTTATTATTAAGCTTTGATACTTTTCTTGTAATTGTTGATAGCATATTTTGTATTATTAGAATCTTAATTTTTTGATGATTTATAAACATTTTTTCATAATCGACTCTTAATCTTTCTGTTAATATAACTAAGTAATCAATATTACCATAACCATATTTGAGTTTGTTTAAATATTTTCTATCATTGTTATGGTAAACATGTTCTTGAGCTACTTTAATTACATTATCATTGCCATAGCAATTAAGAAGTACTGAAAACTCTACTCTTGTTGATATTACAATTCCTTCTTTGATTTTCTTTATTTGTTTTATCATGCTGAATCGTTTCATCAACAATATTTTAATTGCTATATATGAATTTTTGATAAATGATTCATTGTTCATTCCTTTTAGACTTTCTATAAATTCTTGTCTATTTGGTTTGCCATAATAGATATATTTTATTTTTATTTTAGGGTCTATATCATAGTATTTTTCATCACTTAATTTGTAAAAAGAGATAATTGTTACATCTTTTTCCTTAGCTAAGGCGTTTGCTGTATTTACGGTTGCTCTTTCAATTCCACCTACACCGAGATGTAGGCATAAGAAAGTTACTTTTTCTTTATTTACTTTTTTGACTTTTTTTATTGCTAAGGTGTCCAGACTAAATACACACATAAATGCTAGATAGATGCTAACAGGTGGTGAACCAAAAACATGACCTGCTAGAAATGCTGTAGCAAATCCATAGCCGATTGTTAACAAAAATGTTAGTTTTTCAATATTTAAGTTAAATCTACTTTTAAACAAATAAATAATTATTTTAAATCCAGCATAGATAAATAAAGTGATATATAGAATAAAGCCAACTAATCCATACCTTAGGAATACTTCAAAAAAGTCCATTTCAACATTTCTTTCTATATGAGGATTGTTTAGCTTTGTTCTGTTAGTGAACCCTACTCCGAATAGTTTTTCAGTTAAAGGTCTGTCCTTATATATATTATAAAGTCTTTCAACTAATCTGTTACGTGAGCTTAATAGTATTGTAGTGGTATCTTCTGCTGTTTTCTTTTTTGGTGCTTCACTACTAGTGTTAACTATATTATTTGTTGAAGACATTGCTACCATTAAATCATTACTATTATCATCATTATTTATTGGTGTTTGATTAATTAACGCAGTATTATGTCTATAATTATATATATCAATTGATTTCTTGATATTATTCATAACAGGTATATCTGAACTAAATAGTACTAATATTAATAGAAAAATACCTACTAATAAATAATTTTTCCAATTATATTTTTTATAGTTAAATAAGTAATAAATTAATACTATTAATATTGTAATTACTGAGCTAAAGAAAGCTAACTTAGTACCAATTAGGATAGCAGAAAAGATAGTTAGAATAAATATACCAACAATACGTAAATCAATTCTTTTATCAATATATAAGAATAATAATGGGAATAGCATTGTTACTATGGCACTTACTTCATTTGCTGAATAAAACCAACCTACTACTCCTGAGAAACCTTCATCACCTTGATAAGAGTTAAATCCAGTATTAGTTAAAAATGGAACTATTAATAAGATAGTATATAAAACTAGTGATATTATAAAACAATTAATCACCTTTCTTTTATCTATTTTATATTGAAGGCAAAGATTAACAAGTCCTACAAATACTATTGGAAAGTATAAATATTTAAATAAGTATATAGCTTCATTTATAAAGAATGTCATATTTGTTAATAGTTCTATCTTAGTGATAAAATAAAGTATACAAAACAACATGAGTAGAAAAACATATAACCTGGATTTCCTTTTATATTTTCCATCATTATAAAAAAACAAATATATTAAAATTATAGCTAGAAATATACTTCTTACTATTACACCTATTGATACAAATCCTACTTCAAATCTAGTCATAATAGCTGTTAATAAATCTAATAAAGGATGAAAAGAAATGAAGATGCACATTAAATCAGTTTTATCTAGTTTTTTCATATTTTACTCCTTTAATCCTTCTATATATATTGCAATATATCTTGGTAATTGTTTTATTTTTTTCAATTATTAATTTTAAAATAGGTCTTTTATTAAAATATTTGTTATTACGCCAGTTTGGAAAGTTGTTGTCTAAATATTCATATGATTTATTTATGAATTCATTGATAATATTTTTATCTCGTTGCACTCGTTGTTGTATACTGTACATGATTAATCTTTCTATGTTAAAATACTCTATTTCTGAATAATTATTATCTAGTAATTTGTACTTTTTGAAGTTTTTATTAATATCATCTAGAATGATAAAGATATCAAATACTCTTTTATCTACTACAGCAGTTTCACTGTTACTATGAATATTATAATAAACTAAGTATTCATTTAGTTTGCCTATTTTTTGAGAATTCATTAAAAGATGTGGAACTATGGCAAAATCTTCATATTTTATTTTAGAAAATCTTATTTTATTAAATAAGTTTCTTTTAAATATTTTGTTCCATATTGCCATGTTTATATCAGTAAATAATAGTGGATTATTATTTATATTCCCTACTTCAAAATTGATGGTTTTTTCTTCTTTTAGGGAATCATCAATATATTTTTTATAATAGTCACATACTGCTATATCTAAATTATTATTATTGGCATATGAATACATTTTTTCAAACATTGTTATATCTGTATAGTCATCACTATCAATAAAGCCAATGTATTCTCCTTTTGCTATATCTAGTCCTCTATTACGTGCAGCACTTATACCTTGATTTGGTTGGTGTATTGCAATAATATTAGAATACTTTTTTGCATATTTATCTAGTATTTTTCCACTATCATCAGTTGATCCATCATCTATAGCTATTATTTCAATATCTTTTAAGCTTTGGTTAACTAGACTAGACAAACAGTTATCAATATATTTTTCAACATTGTATATAGGTACAATTATACTGACTTTTATCATCCTACTCACCCAATCTCTACTAATAGAATATCATATTTTTATTAAAAAAACCATAATTTAATATATTATGTAGTACTCAGATATAACTTATATATAATTTTAAAATTATTACTAAAATGTTGGATTAAAGTAACTAAAAAGAGCATAGAAAATTTATTTATTTTGGATGCTCTTTTATTTTTTATTATATAAATATGTAGATTAACTTAGGTATTAAGAATGCTATTAATAATGCATATCCTAAATCTAACCAAAAAGCAGAACCTATTGCACCTAAATATATTAAACCAATAATTGGTGCTGCTAACATTTTTGTTAGTATGCTAACATCTTTATTTTTTAAAATATTTTCAATGATGTTTTGGGCATCTCCAGTACTTGGAAATGCATGCATTATTATTGATATACCTAACCAATAAATTAATATATTAAGAGGACTTGTTGCAACACTAAAGGCAGTTACTTCTATTGAAGCTGGAAATAGTATAATAGCTCCTAATAGTGTGTTAATGAAAAATGGTCCAATTGCTATTATTAAGTTTTTTAATGGGCTATCTATTTTTTCATGTGCTACATACCCATTAGGATTTTTGAATTGAAAGTATTTCACTTCATAAACTGGAACCTTACATAAATAACAAAATATTTGGTGAGCTAATTCATGAATTATAACACCTGGAAAAGTAACTATTGATATTAAAATACCTGGTATAAAAAACATTTACTCACCACCTTCAACAAAATATTCTTTTATGTTAATAGTACCATCTAGATATTCCTTAAAATTTAAATCAATTATAACTTCATTGTCTTGCATTTCTTTAAGTAATGAATCCGCTTCTTCTTTTAGATTATTTTCATATAAAGTTATAACAAGTGTTTCAGCAATGTATGAATCATAATATGGTTCTAATTCATATGCATAACGTACTTTTTCTAATGCTTCTTTTTTATTACCTTCTAATAAGTTCAGAATACCTAGTCCTCTTATAGATAAAGCATCTGTGGCATTTTTACTTAATGCTAATTTGTAAATGTTTTTTGCTTCTTTAAATTCTCCATTAGATCTTAAAATATTTCCATAATATGCATAGGGATAAGTAAAACGCGAATCATTTTCTGAAGCTAATTTCATATAATTTAAGGCATCTTCTACATTATATGAGTATAGGCCTAACCTATAATATATGAGAGTCTTATCTAAGTTTTCATTTTTAAGCAATTCTTTTAAACCATTAATAAATTGATTTATAGCTTGTTCTGAATTGTCTTCTGATAGCATCTTTTCTGCTTTCTCATATAGCTCCTCTATTTTGTTATATGTTTCACCATACAAATCTAATAAGTTAACATACTCAACTGATTTTGCATATTGAGCATCACTTAGTTCTGTTTCTGCTATATACTTGTCATATAAGTCATAGAACTCTGTGAAATATTGGGCATGCATCGCCGCTTCTGTAGTTTCAAAAACTAGGACAAGACTTTCATCATTTTTATCAAGTAAGCTTTTATATTTATTATATGCTAAAGTGTATTCTTTAGCTTTCATATGGTCTTCTGCTTCTTTATAAACTTTATAATCTGATATTATTGATGGTAGTTTATTTGTTGAAATGACAAATAATATAAGTATTGCAATAAGGAACAACTTAATTTTATGAGGAACGTTTAATTTTTGATGTTTTTCACGGCAAGATTTACACATTTGTGAGTTTTCTGTCTCATGATAATCCTTTTCTTTTTCTTTACAGATTATACAAATATTTTGGTTTACTTCCTCTTTTTCTTGTTCTTGATTCATACTTCCTCCACTTTTTTAGACCTTTATATTGTTAAAATGAAATATTAATTAATTTATATTTTTATTATATCATCAAAATAGCATTTTGCTTAAATATTATGCTATATTGTTAATTAATATTTATATTATAGTTTTTTGATATATTCTATTAATCTTTTAATAAATAAGATTAATAGAATATATGTATATGATTTACACTGTAAAACAAACAATTTAATATTATATAGAAGTTGTATAAGAATTTACAACTTATCATATAATAATTTAAAATGGAGTATTTACATATCCTAAGTTTGACAGTAAAAACGAGCTAACCCTTATTGAATAAGGCAAAGCTCGATTTTAGTTTGTTGTGATTTTTTTAATATTTGAAAGTTTGAAAATTTTTTTACGAAAGTTCAAATTGAAACAATTCTCAAGGTGAGAAATAACATCATTTCTAAAATTAGTCAAAAACAAATCAGCTTTAATGTGGGAAACAGACAAAGACTTAAGAGAATCTAAAAGAAGATTAACAGAATATTTCTCGTTAGTTATCTTTCTTTTTTTTGAAAAGAGGCATCACCCAACTATTAAATGCTATTATTCTTTTATTTTGCTATTTCATATTTAACATTACTAATATCCGTTTTTTCAATTCCAAATGCCGCACTTAGTTCAACTGTTTTTTTAGATTTTACGTCTCCTAAGTAACCTGTTGTATATGTAATATCATTACCTGATTTATCATATAAAGTTATCTTTAGTTTAACAGAGTCTTTATCTTCTCTGGAATTGTTTTTCACTTTAGCAGTTAATACATAAATAGTCCCATTATATTCTAACTTGCTTTCAGTAATAATGAAGTCACCTACTCTTTTTTTACTGGATAATTTATCTTTATCTACTAGTAAATTAAATAAAAAAATTATAAATAACACTAATATTACTGCTGATACTGCCATGATAATAGTTTTTTTATTTCGTTTAATTGTACTCATTAGTTATGTTTCCTTCCGCACATTGGGCAAAACTGACCATCTATAATATGGCCACATTGTAGACAGAATTTGTCAACTATCTTTACTGTTGCTTTACTAGCTTTATTAATTTTTCTTATGACATAGACATATACAAAAACCATAAATATTAATATTCCTACTATAGTTTCAATTCTTCCTAAAAATAAACAATAATCATATAGTCCATGAAGAAGTAATGGCACTACTATACTTAGTATCATATTTTTTTTGTATATATCTTTTCTGCCATTTATTAAACCTATTTTGGAAAGCCCTAAATAATAACCCATTAGCATACCACAACAGGCATGTGTAGGTACTGCTGTTATGGCTCGTAATATTCCAGTATATATACCAGTTTCAAAGACATATAATAAATTTTCAAAACAAGCAAATCCCAATGCTACTGCTACTGAATATACAATCATATCAAAGAACTCGTCAAAATCATAATCTTTATAGGATATAAAATAAGACATAACCCATTTGCAAACTTCTTCTACTAGTGCTACTCCTATAAATACATAAATAAATAATTCATAAGCATTTAAGGTTGTTGAATCAGCAGCAAAAATTGGAAATATTTTACCTATTATTGAAGATATAATAAGAACTAGAAAACAAGATGCTACTCCACCTATAAATAACTTTGCTAATATTTCAAAAGGCTCTTTGTTTCTATCTTTTTTATAAACATAACGAGCAATTATAATTACTGGTAATACTGATGTAATGAATAAAATAATATCTGAATTCATTTTTTAAACCTCACTTATTAAGTATGAATACTAGCTTACAATTTTAACTTAATATATATGATAAAATTCCTAATACAAAGCCTAGTACGAATAATATTATTACTGGAGAAAATACAGCTAGAATACTTGTTCCTCCTTTTTGACTACAAACTAATAGTAATTGTTCATTTGCCATACTACTATTGCTTTGCATTATTTGATTTACTTTAGTTTTAACATGTTTCATGTATAAAGATTTTGTTGAAACTGATAAATATATTGTTATACCAATTGAAATTATAAATGAGAGTTCTGGTAAGAATATTGTAACAATCATTGATACCAAAATTATGGATATAGCTAAAGTCCACATTTTTCTATATAAGAGATAAAAAACTCCTAAAAAGAAAGCTGCTATTGAAAAACCACCTCTTTTAAAATCAGCAGAATTTGTACCAATATAAGTATCAATTAGAATATCTTCAAAACTACCATATTGTTGATAAGGATTATAAGCTTGAGCATTATTGTAGGCATATTGCGGTTGATTATAAGCATTCATTGGTGGCTGCTGACTATAAATTGGTGGCAGTACTACTGGGGGTGCTGAAGGGGTCGGTTGATTGTTATACATTTGTGGTTGTTGCACTCCATTCATAGGAGCTTGTACATTATTAACATAACCAGGCTGTGTATACTGCCCAGGTACATTCATATTATTTGGTACTACATTGTTTGATACTTGTAGAGAACTACCACAAGCTTTACAGAACAATTCTCCATTTCCAACATTCGACCCACATTTTGGACAATTCATAAAAACACCTCAATATGATATAAACAGATTATAACATCAATGCATTTAAAAAGTATATATACTAATTTCAATTATATATACTCTCCTATTATATTATTTACATTTTTTAGCTGTTATAAAAATATTGTATAAGAATAAATTTGAACAGCTCTGAACAGTGGTGGTTTTCAATAACTATTTGATAATATACCTACCAAAAGCATCTGTTTTAGATGTTCCTGTCCATTCAATAAGTTTCATATTCAATAACTTATTCAGTAACTTTACAGCAGTTGTTTTTCCTCTGTTTATTATTTTGGCTGCCTCCTCTGAAGTTATTTCACCTTTGCCATATATCGCTGATAATATTTGTTGTTCAGGATAATTTAGATTATCCCAGCTATCTTGTATACTCTCAACTTTCAACATGCTTTCTGCTTTCCTTTTGCCACACATTACAATATTATTTTCTAATACTAACAAAACTGAATTTCTATCAGGTTCAGAATAAATAGGATCATTTAAATGGAATTTTTGCATTTCACTGTAACTTCTTTTAACTCCCTCATTTAACTCTCTTACTATACCTAGCTCATTAAGGACTCTGGCAATTTGTGGATTTCTAGAGTATCTTTTTGATTTCATTGTATCTAAAGTAACACCCCCCTAATCTATTAGTGGTTTTTTTGTCTTAGTCGTATTAAATAATATTGTTATTAGTGTAATAACTACTAATGTAATCTTTTGAATTTTTGTAAATTCTTCTTACCATTTTTCTACACATTTATCTTATAAAAAATTATCATCATACAATTAATACTTTTCTTTTTTATTTTCTTTCTTTTAGTGTCAATATATGTCTATTGATGGCAATTAATTTTCTACTAAATTGGACATGCATTCCTATATATTGTATAATAATTATATAGTGAAACTGAGAGGGAGTGGTAGTATGAGGAAGAATATAGCAAGGGTTTTATTATTGGTTTTTGTGGCACTTTATGCATTTAATGTTTCAAGTGTTTTTGCAATACAATATACAGAGATTAATATTGAAGGAACTGCTAGAGTAAGCTATAACATACGAAGTGGTCCTGGTACTACTTATCCTAATCCTACTGGTAAATTAACTACTATTGGTTCTAAACATACTATTACTAGATATGCTAGGACAGATGATAAATCAACTGGTTGTGAAACTGGAGTTTGGTTTTATACTTCTACTCTTTCTGGATGGGTTTGCTCTGTTGGATTTAGTTTAGCAAGTGATACTTCTAAAGCAATAAGCAGTGAAGAGATGGCTAAGCTAGATGATAAAGGATTTGAAGCTTACTTATTGACTGAAGGATTTCCTACTTCTTATTGGTCAGGACTTAAAACAATGCATGCTAAATATCCTAATTGGGTATTTAAAGCAGTTAATACTTATAAGATATGGGATAATATTTTAAATGATGAAAGTGAACCTGGTATGAGTACTTTTCAAATAACTGCTACTAAAGAAGCTCAAGGTTATGAAGCTTATTTAAATACTAGTCATAAATATACATGGGAGAATGATTTATTTTATGGTTGGGATGGTAATTTCTTCTTAGCTAATAGAGGTGCTGTAGCACATTATCTTGATCCTAGAAACTTTTTAACTGAATCTACAGTATTTATGTTTGAAAGTCAGTTATATCGTGAAAGTTCTAAGAATAGTCAACTTATTACTAATATATTAGGAACTAGTAATTATTCTGAGACTTTAATTAATATTGGAAGAGAACTTAATATATCCCCTGTTGCTCTTGCTTCTCGTATAAAGCAGGAAGGTACCATTGGTAGAAGAGTTACAGCGGGTAATATTGATATAAGATGTAATGGTGCTTTCTATGATGCTAATGGTAGTACTTTTTATAAGGCTCCACTATATAACTTCTATAATATAGGTGCTTATTCTTCACCTGATAATGCAGATCTTAATGGGTTATGTCATGCAGCTCAAACTGATGAATCAACTTTAAGACCTTGGAATACTGTAGATAAAGCTATTAAGGGTGGTGCTATGTTTATTGGTGCTGGATATATATTTGCTGGACAGTATACAACGTATTTTCAGAAATTTAATGTATCCCCTATTACTATTTCAGCTTTAGGACATCAATATATGACTAATATAGAAGATCCTAAAAGTTCTTCAAGTATTGTTTATGGTAAATATTCTAGTTTAGGAGCATTAAATTCTGACTTCATATTCCATATACCATATTATTTGGATATGCCTAGTGAAGCAGTTAAAGCTCCAACTCTTGGTAATCCTAATGATTGGTTGTCTAAGATTTTAATTAATGGAACAGCTATCAGTGGATTTAAAGGTTCTACTACAAGTTATACAGTAAGTATTCCTAGTGATGCTACTTCAATTAAAGTAGATGCTACTACTGTTGCTAACAAAACATCTTACTTATCAATTAATGGTGGTGGTAAAGTACTTAAGACTACTAGTTCTACTATAAATACTCCTAATAATGATACTAGTTTTAATATAGTAGTGACTGCAGGTAATGGTTCTACTAAGACTTATACAATTATATTAAAGAAGGATTCTAGTAATAACAATAATGGTGGCAACACTGGTGATAATAACAATGGTAGTGGTACAGTTAATCCGCCTGTAATTAATGAACCATCTGTAAATAAACTCATATCAGATAGCAATTTAATATATAGTGGTAATTACCTTAATGGAATAAGTATTGGTACTACTGTAGATCAATTAACTAAAAAATTATTAGCTAATAATAGTAAAGCTGTTGTAACTTATAAAAATTCTGCTAAACAAAATAAAGCTAGTGGTACTTTAGTTACTGGTGATACTATTACAATTACAAGTAATAATGAAACAAAAAATATTGAAGTTATTATATATGGTGATTGCAGTGGTGATGGTAAGATTTCAATTAGTGACTTACTTGCTGTTCAAAAACATATTCTAGGTGATGCTACACTTAGTGGTGTTTACTTTAAAGCAGCTGATGCTGATAAAGATGGTAAGGTATCAATTAAAGATTTATTACTAGTTCAAAAGAACATATTAGGTGACACTAATATTAAACAATTATAAGGTGGTATTATGAAAAAATATAAAGCAATTATTATTAGTGTTTTAGGCTTTCTAACATTCTTTACATTTGAGCATGTATATGCAGCTAGTGCTTCTATAAGCGTTACTAGTAATAGTACTACTGCTATAGTTGGAAGTAATGTTACAGTTTATTACACTATCTCTTCAGCTAATGCTCTTGGAGCTTGGGATTTTCAATTAGTTACTCCAAGTAACTTTAGATTAAACAGTTGTGATGATGGTCAACTTGCTCATCATGTTAAACCTGCTCCTACAAATAATACAAAATCATTTACTATAACTTGTTCTTTTACAGCTATGAGTTCAGGTAATGGAACATTTACAGTTAAGAACTATGAAGTTGAGGGTTATACAAGTGGAACAATGGCAGTACAGATTGGTTCTAAAACAATTAAAGCAATGACTAATGCTGAGGTTCAAGCAACTTTAAGTAAAAATAATAATTTAAGTTCATTAAGTGTAACTGGAGCTGAATTAGCACCAGCATTTAATAAAGATACACTTATCTATAATGTTACTTTAGAACCTGAAACTAAAAGTGCTACTATAAATGCTAATGTTGAAGACTCTCGTTCTACACTTGCTGGAACAGGTGCACAAAACTTAGAAGAAGGTTTAAATGTATTCAAAATAAATGTTAAAGCACAAAATGGAACAGTTAAAACATATACACTAAATATAACAGTTAAAGAATTAGTACCCATTGAAGTTACTATTGATGATGTTTTATATAAAGTAGTTAGAAAAAAAGAAGAAATAAAAATACCTAACAAATACTTTAAAGAAACAAGTGTTACTATTGGAGAAGTAGAAGTTCCTGGTTTCATTAATGAAGTTACTTCTAATGTACTTGTTGGATTAAAAGATGATAAAGGAGAAATTAAACTTTATACTTATAATGAAGCTAGTAAGAGTTATACTATATATAAAGACTTTATATTTAATAGTTTAATATTAGAAATAATAGAAAGTGATAATAATATTCCAGATAAGTTTTCTAAAACATCAATTACTATAAATGAAGAAAAAATTACTGCCTATAAATTATCAGAAAAATCTACTTATTCCCTATTTAATGCAATAGATATAGCAACTGGTAAAGAAAGTCTTTATATGTATGATTCAGCTGATAATACAGTAATGAAATATAATAGTGAAGAAAAAGCAATTTTAAATAAAGAGATTAGAGATATTAAAGATACTAAGAAACAATATGAATATATAATTATTGCTTTAGGAGGATTTTTAACACTAACCTACTTCATTATCTTAATTAAATTAATAACTGGTAAGAAAAAAAATAAGAAAATAAAAGTGAATAATAAATCTGAATTAGTTAAAGAAAATATTGTCGATGAAATACCAGATGCTGAAGTAAAAGAAAATGATAATATTGAAGAAGACTTCTTAGATGAAAAAATAAAAAAGAGGAGAAAGAAGGATTAACTTCTTTTTTTCAGAAAGGATATACTAATGGGAAGAAGTAAAAAGAAAAGTTCTAAGTTTATATTTGATAAGATTTTAATACTTATATCTATTATTGTTAGTATTTATTTTATAAATAAAATATTATTATTAGGTCCTATAGAGGCGTTTTTAAGGTATGTAGTTATTGGTATTGTAGTTTTAGTAGACTTATTACTATTTATAAAATTATTTAAGAGAAAAAGAAATAAGATTCTTATAAGTGGTATTGCATTATTACTTTCAATTATATATATAGTTGCTGGATTTAATATAGCTAAGATATATTCTATGGTTGATGGTATGAATAAGAAATATGTTACCTACTCTGCTAGTCTTATTATGCTTAAAGATAGTACTTATGATATAAATAAACTTAAAGATGTTAAAATTGGTATTTTAGATGATGAGGATTCTACTGATGGTAATATTATACCTAATGAGATAATTAATGAATATGGTATTAGTAAGAATAATGAGATAGTTAAGATGGAAAGTTATACTGGTCTTCTTAATGCTTTATATACAAAAGAATTAGATTTAATCTTCTTACCTGCTAATTATGTTGATATGTTTGATTCTACTGATGAGTTTGCACATATTGGGGAAGAGACTAAAGTATTAGTAAGTAAGAATAAAGATATGGTTAAAGAAGAATCTAACTTACTTGGTAGTTCTAAATCTATTAAAGAGCCATTTACACTTCTTATAATTGGTATTGATTCAACTAAGGATGGACTTGGAAATGCTGACTCATTTAATGGAGATTCATTAATATTAATTACTTTTAATCCTAATAATTTAAATGCTACTATGTTAGGAATTCCCAGGGATTCTTATGTTCCTATATCTTGTTTTAAGAATAAAATAGAAAATAAAATAACTCATGCTGCTCAGATGGGTAGTGCTTGTATTACTAATACTATTCAAGATTATTTTGATATTGATATTGACTATTATGCTAAGATTAATTTTAAGGGATTAGTTGATTTAGTTGATGCAGTTGGTGGGGTTGAAGTTAATGTTCCTTATAATATGTGTGAACAAGATAGTCAGAGAAGATTTGGTAGCAATATGATATATATAGAAAAAGGACTTCAAACTTTAAATGGTGAACAAGCTCTTGCATTATCTCGTAATAGAAAACAGAATTACGGACTTTGTGACCTTAAATGGACTCATGGTAATAGAGATGATTATATTAGAAGTAAGAATCAACAGGAAGTTATAAAAGCTCTTGCTAGTAAAGTTAAGGAAGTTAATAGTATTGGTACTTTATATTCAATACTTGATACTATATCTAATAATATGGATACTAATATGTCTACTGAAACTATTTTATCTTTCTATAATTTAGCTAAAGATATATTATCTCGTTCTAAGGATGATACTGATATAGTTACTATTGAGCAGTTAAGTCTTGCAGGTTATGGTCAGACAATATTTGATGAGAGAAGTGGTTTAAATTTATGGAATCATGTTCCTAATAAACAGAGTGCTATTGATATTACTAAAGAGATGAAAGTTAATTTAGGTTTAGAAGAACATGACATGGTTAAAGAGTTTAGTTTTTCTATAAAAGATAATTATAAGTCACCCATAGTTGGTAGTGGTCCTTATAAGGTATATACTTCTTATGATTTATTACCTAACCTAGTTGGTGGGTCTAAAGATTCTGCTACAGTATGGGCATCTAAAAATAATATTAAATTAGTATTTAAAACAGTTGCTAATTCAGCTTATAGCAATGGTAAGGTGATTGCTCAAGACTATCCTGAGCGTAAGAGGATTGACCTTATTGCTAATAGAACAGTTACTCTAACAGTAGTAGAGAATGTTACTAAGACTACTCCTGTTCCACCTGTTAATACTAAACCTGATTGTTTGTTAGAAGCTAATGCTAATAATACAAAATGTATAATACCTAATTTTAATGGTTTACCTAAAAATTATGTTATTACATGGGCAGGACAGTTTTCTAATATGATAGAAGTTGATTTCATTGAAGAAGTAAGTGAAAAAGAAGCTGGAACAATTATTGACCAATCTGTTTCTAATGGTACTCATGTTGAAGAATTACTTAATAATAATGAGGCTTTAACAATTACTATAGCTAAGGAAGAGTAAATAAATACTCTTTTTTACTTGGTAATTGTAGACTTATATAGCTATTGCTATTTAATAACTATTGCTATTTAATAACTATTGTTATATTATATTACTCATTAAGGGAGTGAAAATATGTTAATAATTAAGAAAATTGATAATAGTGCAAGTATGGATGATGTTAACAAGGGTGCATTAGACCCTTCTATTGATGGGGTATCAGTTGATGCAACTTATTTCTATGATAAGGGGTTAATTATAAAAAATCTCTTAGCTACTGACTTTATTAAGGAGTTACCTTGGGGTTCATTTACATTAAATATTAATTTAATTGCAACAAGGTCATTAAATAAATGGGATCGTGTACGTATAGGAGAATCTATTTCAGGTATTTATCCTGCGGGTGAATCTATTTCAGATATTTATCCTAAATCTAGAATTATACTTTCTTCTGCTAATTTTACTAGAAAAACTTTAAATGAGATTAGAAATTTTGCCTTTGGTGGATTAGATACCTTGTTTGATATGGATATTGCTGCAAATGACAGTCGAGATTTGAGCTATGAGGCAGGACATATGATTTTTTCACCACCTTATTTGGTGGGAGATGTATATGAGCAAATGCGACTTGCTCATTATGCAAACAATGGAGTTCCTGTTATGCTTGATTGGCCTCATGCTGAGAGTATTTCTAGACTTAATGCTTGTGTGCATGATAAGAGTAAAATACTACTTCTTACTAGAACACCAGAAGATGTATAAAGAATAAAACCATAGCCTTAGGGCTTTTTTAATTGTGTAAATAAAATGTACTTGATAGTGAAGCTATAGACAAAAGATATAATTCATAGTATAATTCTCTAGTTAGTTCTTTTAAATTCATATTATAAAGAAAGGAGAATTTTATGAATAATAAACCAGTAAGTACTAAGGTTATTGTATTAGGTGGTTTAGGTGAAGTTGGAAAAAACATGTATTGTGTAATGCATGGCGACGATATTATTATTATTGATGCAGGAGTTAGTTTTCCTGAGGGAGGACTCTTAGGAATTGACTATATATTACCTGACTTTACTTTTTTAAAGCAAAATCAAGATAAGATTAGAGCTTTAATAATAACACATGGGCATGAAGACCATATAGGAGGTATTCCCTTCTTACTTCAAAATGTGGAAGTACCTTGTATATACGCTCCTAATCAAGCTAAGGAATTAATTGCTTTGAAGCTTGAGGATCGTAATATTAGGTATGATAACTTGTTTGTTTACACAGATAAAGATGTTTTAACATTTAACAAGATTACTGTGGAGTTCTTTAGGACTACCCACTCTATTCCTGATTCACACGGAATAGCGGTGACAACTCCTGATGGCACTATTATTACTACAGGAGACTTTAAATTTGATTTGACACCTATTGGTCCAATGGCAGATTTACACAAGATGGCAGAGTTTGGTAAGAGGGGTGTTGACTTATTAATAAGTGACTCTACTAATGCACTTAATGCTGGTATGAGTATTAGTGAAACTAAAGTGGATAATGCTTTAAATGAGATATTTGATACCTATACAAATAATCGTATCTTTATAGCTACATTTGCTTCTAATATTTATAGACTTAAACATATAGTTGAGACTTGTCATACTCATAATAGAAAATTATGTATATTTGGTAGAAGTATGGAGAATAATATTCAAATATCACTTAAGGGTGGTTATATTGACCATAAGGATGTTTTAATAAGTGCTGATGAAGCTAATAGTCTTAAGCCAAGTGAAGTAGTTATTTTATGTACTGGATCACAGGGAGAACCTTTAGCTGCTTTATCAAGAATAGCTAATGGAACACATAAGCAAATTAAGTTAAGACCTGATGATGTTGCTGTATTCTCTTCAAGTGCTATACCTGGTAATGCTTTATCAATAGCTAATACTATTAATAAGCTATATCTTAAAGGTGTTAAAGTACTTACTAATACTTCTTTAAGTGATATACATACTTCAGGTCATGCTAATGAAGAAGAATTAAAATTAATGATTAGACTTTTGATGCCTAAATACTTAATGCCATTCCATGGTGATTATGCAATGCTTAAACATCATGCTGATATTGGTATTGATTGTGATATACCTAAAGACAATTGTTTTGTACTGGATAATGGTGATATGTTAGAGATGAATAATCATGTTATTAAAAAAGATGGTCATATTCAAGCTAACGATATATATGTTGATGGTAATAGATTAGGTGAAATAAATGGTGCTGTTCTTAGAGATAGGAAGATAATGGCAAATGATGGAATACTAGTAGTTATAGCTAATGTGGATATGAAAAAGAAAGAACTACTCATTAAACCAAATATAACTACAAGAGGATTCATCCTTATAAATGAAAATGAAGCTCTTATTAAAGATATTGAAAGATTAGCTGATAAGATAATTAATGCTAAACTAAAAGAAGCTGGTGTTACTTTTAATGATATTAAAAGTGCTCTTACAGCTGAGTTATTCCCATTTATATTTAACCTAACAGGTAGAAAACCAATCATACTACCAGTAATACTAGATATTAAAAAGAATTAGATAAAAACTTCTAATTCTTTTTTTCTTATTATTCTAAATATTTTATATTTTTTATGAGATATATTAAACTTAAGAATTATAATAATATAGAGATATACTTGATTGTCAGTGCTACTCTTTCCTTCAAGGAAGGAGTGATGAAGATGAATAGGAGAGTCTTTATTTTTATATGGTTTTAGTACTTATATTAATACTCCTTATTATCATTGAAATAAAAAAATAGCACTGACATAGTTACATTATTTTGTAGTTACGTTAGTGCCTCCCATATGAATGAGATAGCACTGACACACAAAAGTCAGGTATATCTCTTTTTTACTCTATGGAACTGGTTCCATATGTATACATATTAGCATAGTATTTAAATGTTTTCAAGTAAAAAAAGAAGCTGTTATTTAGCTTCTTCTTGGGCTCTTGTTTCTCTTATTACGGTTACTTTAATAGTACCTGGATATTGCATTGTCGATTCAATCTTTTCTTTAACATCTCTAGCTACTTTATAAGCACCTAAATCATCAATATCTTCTGGTTTAACAATTACTCTTAATTCTCTTCCTGCTTGTACTGCAAATGTTTTTTCAATACCAGGAATGTCATTAGCAACTTTCTCAAGTTGTTCTAATCTTTTTAAATAATTTTCTAATGAATCATTTCTAGCTCCAGGACGTGATGCTGATAATGCATCTGCTATAGCAACTATTACTGCTATAACACTATTAGCTTCAGTATCACCATGGTGTGATGCAATTGCATCAATAACTATATTATGTTCACTATATCTCTTAGCAAGGTCTACACCGAGTTCAACATGGCTTCCTTCCATTTCATGGTCAATTGCTTTCCCAATGTCATGTAATAAACCAGCTCTTTTAGCGAGCATTACATTTTCGCCTAATTCACTAGCAAGAAGTCCAGATAAATGAGCAACTTCTCTCGAATGTTCTAAAGCATTTTGACCAAAGCTTGTTCTAAAATGTAGTTTACCTAATATCTCTATTAATTCTGTATCTACTTTAGTAATACCTAATTCAAATAATGAATCATTACCATATTCCATTATTTTTGACTTCATGTCTTTACTTACTTTATCATATAATTCTTCAATGCGTGTTGGGTGGATTCTTCCATCTTTTAGTAATGATTCTAAAGTAACTCTAGCTATTTCTCTTCTTAGCGGATCAAAGCTTGATAATACTACTGCTTCAGGAGTATCATCAATAATTAAGTCTACACCTGTAATAGCTTCAATAGTTCTGATATTTCTACCTTCCCTACCAATTATTCTACCCTTCATTTCGTCACTTGGAAGTGGTACAACAGTTACTGTTTGTTCATTTGCTAAGTCTGCAGCAAATCTCTGCATAGACATAACTATTAAGTCTTTTGCTTTCTTATCTGCTTCAAGTCTTGCATCATTTTCACGTTCTTTAATGTAACCTGCAATTTCTTTAGTCATAGTATCTTCTACTTGTTTCATAACTTCAATTTTTGCTTGTTCTTTTGTTAAGTTTGCAATTTTTAATAATTTTTCAATTTGTTCTTGTTTTAATTCTTCCACTTTAGCTTGTTCATTTTGGATATCTTTTTGAGAATCTATAAGTTTTTGTTCTTTTTCGTCTAAAGCTATTTCACGTTTTTGATATAATTCATCACGCTTATCCATGTTATTTTCTCTTTGAATAAACCTTTCTTCTGATAACTTTAGTTCTTCTTTTCTTTCTTTTATTTCTTTTTCAGTTTCAAGTTTTAATTTATGTGATTCTTCTTTAGCTTCAAATAAATAATCTCTCTTAGCTTTTTCAGCTTCTTTTTTAGCATTCTCTAAATACTCTTGTGCTCGTCTTTCTGCTCCATTTAATTTTCTGTTATTTATAATATGTCCCACAAAATAGCCGACACCAGTTCCAACTGTCACTAGCAAAATGGAAAGTAATGCTTGATCCATTCTTTACCTCCATTTTTTATCGATATTACAATTTTCATAATATCTACTTATATTTTAGAGAAATTTACACTACTTGTCAATGATTATCAAAAAGAAAGAAAAAGTATATTTTATACTTTTCCTCTACTCTTTTGTTTCTTGCTTTCTATTACTAGATATTCCATAAAATTCTTTTGTTTTTTGTTCTATCTCTTCATGTAAAGCTGAATTGTCTTTTAGTATTAACTTGACGTTTTCTTTACCTTGCCCTAATTTTTCCCCTTTATATGAATACCATGCTCCACTTTTATCTATAACACCAGCATTATCAGCTAAATCAATAAGTTCTCCAGCTTTACTAACACCTTCACCATACATTATTTCAACTACTGCTGTTTTAAATGGTGGTGCTACTTTATTTTTAACTACTTTTACTGTTGTTTTATTACCAATAATATTATCACCAATCTTAATTTGCTCACCTCTTCTTATATCAAGGCGAACTGTTGAATAAAACTTTAATGCTCTTCCTCCCGGAGTAGTTTCAGGGCTTCCAAACATTACCCCTACTTTTTCTCTTAATTGATTTATAAATATTACAATTGTTTTTGTTTTATTAATAGTTCCAGATAATTTTCTTAATGCCTGTGACATAAGTCTTGCTTGAAGACCAACGTGGGAGTCACCCATCTCACCATCTATTTCTGCTTGCGGTACTAGTGCTGCTACTGAGTCGATTACAACAATACTAACTACATCACTTTTAACTAATGTATCACAAATTTCTAGTGCTTGTTCCCCAGTATCTGGTTGTGATAATAGAAGTTCATTAATATTAACTCCTAAGTTTTGGGCATAACTAGGATCTAGTGCATGCTCTGCATCAATAAATGCTGCTCTTCCTCCAGCTTTTTGTACTTCTGCTATTGCATGTAGTGCAAAAGTAGTTTTACCACTTGACTCTGGTCCATAGATTTCTACTATTCTTCCTTTTGGATATCCACCAATACCAAGTGCTATATCTAATGATAATGAACCACTTGAATATGAATCAACTTCCATATGTTTGCTATCTCCTAGCTTCATTATGGCACCTTTTCCAAATTGTTTTTCAATATCACTAAGAACTTGCTCTAAAGTCCTATCCTTATCTGTTGTTTTGTTCATTTTATTACCTCCATTTTTACTTACATTTTAATCATACACTATCCAAATATAAAATGCAAGACATTTTCGAACAATCGTTTGCGTTTGACTTTTTCTATTATTATCAGTCACTATCATTATAATTCATATCTTTAAAATTGACGCAAAAAAAAATTAATATTAATCAAATATTAACTTCTTATTAGCATAATAATACTCTACCATTGATACTAATGACATTATAGTAGCAAAATATAATAGGAAGTCTGCTACACGAATTTCTAGAAGTTCAAATGGCAAATTGTTTATAAATATCAGGACAATACCAACCATTAAAGCTGCTGTCTTTAACTTACCACTACCACCTGCTGCTACAACTTTACCTTTACTAGCTGCTTCCATTCTAATAGCATTAACAATTATATCTCTTAATACAATTACAACTGGTATAATTGCATGTATTTGATTTTGTGTTGCTAATATTATTAAAACTGAGTTTACTAATACTTTATCAGCTATAGCATCTAGTAATTTACCTGTATTAGTAACAAGCCCTCTTTTTCTAGCTATATGACCATCTAAGAAGTCAGTAAGAGATGCTATTAAAAATATAAATCCTGCTATTAAATACTTAACATCTATTAGAACTTCTTCTACATAGAAAGTAGGAAATTGTATATTTATAGTGTAAAAAGGAAATAGCAATATGATAATTATTACTACTGATAATATGATTCTAGCTACTGTTAGTTTATTAGGCAAATTCATTTACAACACTCCCAACTGTATTTTTGAGTTCACTACTCCTAATTGATTCTTTTGGTGTAAACAAACAGTATATTATAGTAATCAATAGCAATATAAATATTATTATGCTTAAGAAATTAAATACTAATTTTTTGTTTACTCTTTTTACTTTTATATGAGTATATGGAGAAGTTATTTTTTTCTCCTTTTTTTCTGTTTTCTTAACTGCTTCTAATATATCATCTAGATTTATTTTTGAAGTATGTTCAAATAGAAAATCATTAAACTCATCTATTACTTTATCAGAATCAAGTCCTAAGTATTTGGAATATTCCCTTATCATTTCTTTTAATACTAATACATCTTTAAATGCTTTTATATTGCCTTCTTCTATGTTTTCAAGCTCTATTACTTGCATTTCTAAGTCACTTGCTGCTTCTTCAAGCTCGACACTGTTGTTCATTCTTGTTTCTTTTAAATATTCTCCTAGTTCTTTCAAAAGCCACCTCTATAACAAAATAATATTTTATAAGCCATGTTCTGTTCCTTTTCAGGTGCAAACATCTATCTACCATTACTGGTCCCTAACTCAGTTACTAATTCCATCGTTAGGACTCCTCTACCAAAATTTGAGTTTCTTGCATGTGGGGTTTATCGCGTTCCACGTATCTGTTTCCAGCATCCTCGTCTCTTTGACACTTTACAGCTAATTTAACCATATCTTACGACTTAGGTTATTTCACCGCCGTTAGTATAAATACTACCTAAGGTTATTTTTTCCCTTAGCACATTCACTAAAAGCATTTCAGCTTTTGCAAGCATGGACTTTCCTCTACATTTACATGCAGCGTTTGCAAAATATTATTCATCCTTACCATATACGATTTTTTCAAGTTGTGCTAATCTTTTTAAAACATCAACATTGTTGACTTCTTTAGAATCATTGTTCTTAGCTATTTCAACACTCATCTTTAAATTTCTAATTTCTTGTTTTAAAGACATTATTTCTTCTAACAATTCTTCTTTTTCTTTTTCTGCTTCCTTCATTATCTTCATGAATTCTTCATAGTCACCAATTATTGTGTCTAAAAATTGATCTACTTCTTTTAGTCGATATCCTCTTGTATCAATCTTAAACTCTCTTTCTAAGATATCATTAGGACTTAACATAAGCTTATTTTGATACATAATATCACCATTCCCTTTATATATATTAGCACACATTTATTATACATTATAATGCTGTTATCTTCAATAGCTATTATTAAAATCTAAAATATATAAATGGGCTGTAACTTCCTGATAAAATCATTAGAAGTGATAATAGCATGATTATTATTAATAATATGTCTCCAAAGTATTGTAGTTTAGGACTTTTATTTATTTTAGTGATAAACAAATTTTTAAATGGAATAGTAGCTATAATACCAGTAATAAAGATTATTATGTATTTTACTTGGATAATTTGGAAGTATTCTAAATACTTTATATTACCTAATCCATTTATAAAAAGCATAGAAGATGAGATATCTAGCATTTCTTTAACTGAGGCACTTCTAAATAATACCCAAGAGATAATAACAACTAGCAAAGTATATAAATGTTGGATAATACTAGGACTTTTTTCTAAGTATTTACCGATAAAGTATTTTTCTGCCATTAAAATAATTCCAAAATATCCTCCCCAGAAGACAAAAGTCCATTCTGCTCCATGCCACAGTCCTGTTAAAAGCCAAACTATAAGAATGTTTCTAATATGTTTTAAGATACTACATCTATTTCCACCTAATGGAATATAAACATAGTCTCTAAAGAAACTTGATAATGATATATGCCATCTTCTCCAGAAGTCAGTGACACTTTTTGCAATATATGGGTAATTAAAGTTTTCTAGATAGTTAAATCCTAACATTTTACCTAATCCTAGTGCCATATCACTATATCCTGAAAAGTCATAATAAACTTGCAAGCCATAACAAATTATACCAATCCATGAACCAATAAAACCATATTCATTAGCAGAACCCATAAATATTTGTGATGCTACAAAGGCTAGATTATCAGCAATTATTATTTTCTTACCAAATCCAATAATAAACCTTCTAATTCCCGATGCAAATAGTTGTATGGATTCATGACGTTCTTCTATTTCTTCATCAACATCACTATATCTAACTATTGGACCTGCTATTAGTTGAGGAAATGCTGCTATATAACAACCTAAATAAAGGATGCTTTTTTGAACTTTAACTTTTTTCTGATATACAGCAATAATATAAGACATAATTTGGAATGTATAAAAACTAATACCAATAGGCAGTGCAATATTTGCTAATGGGATATTAAAACTTGGTATTATATTTACTGTATCAATTATAAAATCTAAGTATTTGAATACTGCAAGTGCTAAAATATTGATTACTATTCCAAAAATGAAAATTTGTTTGCGTTTTCTTTCAGATTTTTTTAATTTTTCCATATATATTGCAATATAATAGTTAAACACTATTGAAAGTATCATCAAAACAATATATATTGGTTCTCCCCATGCATAGAAAGCTAATGAGAATAACAGTAATATAATATTTCTGTTTTTTCTTTTTCCTGCTATAAAATAACAAATAAAGAATAGTGGTAGAAACATAAATAGGAATATTAAACTTGAAAACAACATACTACCACACTATCCCTTCACTAATATCATAACCATAAAAATCAAATATGCTTGTATGTGTTTCTTGTAAAAACAAGACTTTATCTATATTGTTTTCTTCAACATATTTTTTTATATTTAATTCGCTACTTTCAAATTCATCATACAATAAATTTAAAATATGTGTTTTATTAAAATTAGAAGCTATTAAATGGTCTATTTGCCAAGAATATGAGTCAGCTATTATTAATACATTTTCTTTATCTGGTTGATTAAAATCATAGACTACTTTTCCATATAGTCCATAGAAATAACCAACATAATAATCATAGAAAGAAGAGTTGCCTTTGTTAAGGTTTTCAATATTTCTTGGTTTATATTTACTTGGTACTTCTTCATCATTTACTAATATTGTATGTTTTTTTAGATTTACTTTTATATCATAAAGATTATCATAAACATTAAGGTCTTTTATGCTTTTAGAAAGGCTTCCTCTATATTTAATTTTATTAACTTTAAATAATTCGTCTACTTTGGTGTAATCTTTTACTCCAAGCATATCAATTATCTCTTGGTATCCTGCATAGGCACCTAACATATTCCAGTGGTGGTCACTACCAAAATAATAATCATGATATTGTTCTTCTGAATCAATAGTAAGTTTCTTAATAGTTACCCCTTCTACATTATTAATAAACTTATCTACATATTTATACATATTTCGATATTCTAACTCTTTATTTAAGTTTTCTTGAAACTCATTTCTACTAGGTAAATAAATATATAGTTCACTATCTATATTTTTGCTTAAATCACTATAAAATTTTATTAATTTTTCACTTCTTTTATCTAACTCTTCATTAGTTTTACTTGATAATAAATATAACTTATTATAGGTAGTATCTTTAATAATGAAGTCACTATCACTGTTAGTTCCCAGTGGTACATATTTAGAATATATTAGCTTGTTTAGGTTTTGATTACCATTACTATAAAGGGATACTAATTCTCCATAGTAAGGAAAATAATTAGTTGTTCTATTATCAAGAGCAGTTTTCAATGATTCTACTTTATTATAATAATCACTTAAAACTCCTTTGTCTTTTTCTGTATGAGATTTCCAATTACCGTCTACATCTATATAAGATATCTCTAGCATAACCATAACTTGCTTAATTGGGTAAAATATAAATATTCCAAATATTAAACATAAAAAAACTGTAATAATAAATTTATCAGATTTGTATTTCATGTAAACACCTCTAAATCATTATACAGTTTTATGGAGCAATATTCAATAATTTTACTAGGCTTGACTCCTGCATTCTTACTTCATAATCATATTTTATCTTAGTGTATCTAACTTTATCCATTAGTTTATTTAGTACTTCTATAACATGTGCTTCTTTCATTTTATCACCTGTAATCATTATAAATTAATATCTATTTTTTTCTATAGTTTCGACAAATGAATACAAAACTTCTTATTATTAGACATTAATTATTTTTGTGGAAAAATTTTAACTTTTATAGTATAATTTAGTGTAGGTGATTTTATGAAATACCCTAAAGGTGTTGTTATTAATAGTAGTCAAAATATTGAATATAAACATCGTGGAATGGGTTTAGAAGATGATATTAATATGACTAATCAGTACTATGCTGATAAAGAAATCGCTTTTATATATAAAAAACCTACACCTATACAAGCTACTAAGATTGAATATGTAAATAATAGAAAAATAATTAAAGAAGGTTATTTTAAGGAACCTTCTACTACTGACTATAATGGATTATATGATGGCAAATATATAGATTTTGAAGCTAAGGAGACTAATTTGCTTACTTCTTTTCCATTAAGTAATATACATAGTCATCAGATTAAACACATAAATAATATTATTAATAATAGAGGTATAGGATTTATAATTGTGAGATTTACTAAACTTAATAAGACTTATTTATTATTAGGTAAAGATTTAATTGATTATATTGATACTTGTGATAAGAAGTCTATTCCCATAAGATATTTTGAAGAGAAAGCATATATAATTGAAGATAAATATATGCCAAGGGTTGATTATTTAGAAGTAGTCAATAATATATGGAGGTAAAAATGGTAAAATATAGAAAAAAGAAAGTTGATAGTAAAAAAAGTGATAATAAAACTAGTACAAGGCGTAGTTTAAGTCTTAATCAAAAAATAGTAATGTCAATACTTTCATTGGTGCTTGTTATTGGATTTGCTAAAGTTGCTCATTCACTTTATTTAATGATAAAAGATTTTAAAGATGTAATGAATAGTGCAGTATTTAATGGTGTTATTGCTGCTTTTTGCTTATTTATTATTATTATAATTATTTTTATTGTGTTTGCAGTAACATCTATAATGAAGACGTCTAGAAAGCATATGATAATAATAATTAGTTTTATTATTTTATCTGGTATTATTGCGTGTTTAATGATGAACAATGAGTTTGGTTTAGCTGTTGCTGGTGGTGTTTTTGTTATAATTTTAATATCTGGTGCTGTTAATGAACTTAAAAGATGGAAATGGTTGAAGATTACTATTAACTGTCTTACAGTTTTGTTTTTGCTAGCGGGTATTGCTGCTATTGGTGCTGCTGGATGGTTTGTTAACTATATAGTGGAAATTGCACCTGAGTTTGATA
>JGI994J12354_10000826_pt1 | contig 31487 bp, 39 predicted proteins | sample IntmicLarv3ML3BL_FD_12354 | JGI IMG/M metagenome (IMG submission 12354) | reverse complement strand
ACCCGTAAGATGTTTTACCTGCGGAAAGGTCGTAGGAAGCGCATACCCCGAATACATCAAGAGGACGGAGGCAGGCGAAGACCCCCAGAAGGTACTTGATGATCTTGGGTTGGAGAGATACTGCTGCCGCAGGATGATCGTCTCCCATGCAAACCTGATAGACGAGATATCGCCACTCGGTTAAACAACTTCCAAAAAACAATTTTCCTAAACTTCAAAAGTAAACGCTTTTCACATGGGCCCGTGGGGTAGCTTGGTATCCTTCTTGCTTGGGGTGCAAGTAACTCCAGTTCAAATCTGGGCGGGCCCACTCCTCACATCATTTTGTCTGTCATTCCTTTCGGATATCAATTATTTTGTGTGGCCGCTGTCATATGCACCTGGCACTACAAATTCAATACATTATACAAAACGAACCCAATTTAGATATTCACTCTTTATTCGGCATTTATGGTGACATTTATGGTGACATTTATGGTGACAAATATGTCACACTATTTCCCATCGCCCGGTCTTGTTGCTGCCAACTCTTCTTATGACGTCTTTTTCGACAAGTGCGGACAGATGTCTCTTCACGGTTCTGTCGCTCACTTTCAGTTCTTTTGCCATGAGCACCGCGGTCGCCTCGGGATACCTTGAGATGATCTCGAGGATCTTTCTTTCTATATTGGAAATTCCTTGATCATGAGTGGATAGGTCAACGAATTCATCCACTGCCATTTTTATCATATTCAGCATGAACCGTATGAATTTTGTCAGGTCTCCTTTGTCAGAATCGTTCAGTGCAGCGTAATATTCCTGCTGATTGGATCGTATCCACGTCTCTACAGGGAGATATGCAAAAATGGGGTTCCAGTGAGAAAGGATCAATGAATGCCATAGTCTCCCCATTCTTCCGTTACCATCTACGAAAGGATGAATGAACTCGAATCTGCAGTGGAACACACACCCCTTGATAAGAGGGTGATGATCTGTTCCCCTTGTCCAATTGAAAATATCTTCCATCATCCCCGGAACGTCTTCCGCTTTCGGTGCGATATGAACGGCCACAGGGCCTTTGAAAACGCCTACGCTGCAGTCTCTGAATTTTCCTGGGCGTTGTACAAGATCATTCATCATGACTCCATGAGCTTTGAGAAGATCATCCGCAGAATATGGGTCAAGAGAGTCTATGAGATCATATGCAGCTACGGCGCCTTTGACCTCCAGGACCTCCCTTGCACTTCCTGCCACAGTTTTACCATCAAGTATATTTGTGACCTTTTCCAAGGATAATGTATTCCCTTCGATTCCGAGCGAGGAATGAATGGAGCGGATGCGATTTTCGCGCCTGAGTTTCAAATTTCTTGATACGGTATCTTCACCGTGAATGCGCCCTATGAGAATGGAAATATCAGATACGAGAGTAAGTATCTCACTGTCTATGGCGAATTCAGGTTGATACTTCATATCCTATCATGAATAGCAGAGCATATTCATATTTCAATATGACCATTGGATCTATTCTATCAATCGTTTTGACATCTTTCACTTTCCAAGGCAGTTTGCAGAATTGTAAGTTCTCAAATACAAATGATACAAAGGCGATCATTTGCAGGCTTTGAAGCTGTTGATCATGATACTTAACGCCGATAATACTTTATAATCTCCACTGAAATATATGAAATGGAGGAGCGAACAATGTCATTGATCGACAAAGGAAGTGCCACATTGTTGAGCGCAGGGATAGTGTTGGGATTGACAGGATATGGTGCCATGACGGCCTTTGGCGCAATCGCAGAGGCCACAGCAAGACAGCTGCAGGTGATCTGCTGAAATTAGCAACATCTACAGTAATTGTTGCCTTTTTGATGTTGATCGGGACAATTCTGATCTATGTTGTGACATGTGTCTTCCCGAAAAACAAGACAGCAGCACCGCCGGCAGAAGTCCTCGCGGATGATCCTGAAGGCATGATAGGAGATAATTGACATCTCGGTGTCGTTTTCTAAAACCTTTTTGTTCCCTTTTATGAGATCGCAGTTCTTGATATACTAGTTAAAATGATTACATCCATGAGCGGACACAATGGTGAAGGAACTGAACAGTGAAAGAATACGGTTCGGAGGCAGGAGTAAACGCAGTAGGTATTGCGTCTTCATCAGACTTCGAACTTGCACCAGACGGTTTCAAACCAACGGATAATCGTTACTGTTGTATTATTTGGCCTATTCCTTTTCTTTCGGGATTGCAATTGTATCGATCGTCTTCGACGTGTCCGGTGCGGTGTATCCCTTTTCCATGCAGAGACATTGTTTAGGACACACTTCCACACAATGAGCGCATTGGATACACTGCATTCTGTGTATCGTCCACATTCTGTCTGCCTTTGATACCTCGATCGCATCCGTAGGGCACTTTTTAGAGCAAATGCCGCACAATATGCATTTGTCAGCAGATATCTCGACATGCCCTCTCATTCCCTCTGCGTATTCGATAGGTTCCGCCGGATATCCGATGGTCGCCGGTTTCCTGAACAGACTCTTCAACACAGTCTTCGTGATCTTGAATGAACCCATTGTATCACCGCTCTGTGCAGCTTATGCACGGGTCTATGGTCAATATCAGCATTCCCACATCCGCAAGATCGCATCCTTGCAATGCTTTCACCATCGCCGGTATGTTGGCGTTGGTGGGAGTACGGACGCGCATGCGTTCCAAGAACTTCGTTCCGTTGCCTTTTGCATAGTAGTAAGCTTCGCCGCGAGGTTGTTCAACTCTTATGACAAAGTCACCTTCTGGCACTGCTCCTTTTACAATCGTTTTGATGGGGCCGTCGGGTATTATCCGTGATGCTTTTTCAATCATCTCTATCGATTGGAAAAGCTCTCTTATGCGTACTTTGCATCTTGCGTAACAATCTCCTCCTTCCTCGATGATCGGTTCGAATCCCAATTCTTTGTATTTTCCCATTCCTGTCGTTCTCATGTCTTGCGCGATACCTGATGCACGAGCCACGGGACCTACTGCACACAGTTCCTGAGCGTCGTCTTTAGAAAGATACCCTACGCCGCACAACCTGTTCTTGATCGACGAGTCATTCAGGAAAACATCTGTTATCTCTTTCAGTTCTTCCTTCATGGAGTCCAGGATGTTCGCGATCAGTTTGAGCTCACTGTTCGATACGTCCCTTTTGACACCGCCTACTTTGCACACAGAAAAGATAACACGTCCTCCTGTGGTCTTGTCAAATATTCCCAGTATCCTTTCTCTCAGTCTCCAGCAGTGCATGAATAGACTTTCGAATCCAAAACCGTCTGCAAGAAGACCTAACCAAAGAAGGTGGCTGTGTATTCTGGACAGTTCGTGCCATATCGTCCTCAGATAGTCTGCGCGTTCCGGGACTTCGATATTCATCAGTCCTTCTATCGCAGCGGCACACCCCCAGCCGTGTCCGAAACTGCATATTCCGCACACTCTTTCGATGACATATACCATCTCGTTGTATTCGTATGTTTCAACGAGTTTCTCCAGACCTCGGTGTATGAATCCGATGGATGGGTTGGCGCCCACGACCTTTTCGTCCTTTATCTCTAATCCCAGATGGATCGGTTCCGGCAGCATGGGGTGCTGTGGACCGAACATTATGATCGTCTGTTTCCCCATCATTCCGCCTCCTTCTTGCTGAGTGTCTTCCATGGCGTCGGGATCGCAAGACGGAAGAATCTTCCCTCAAAATCCAATTTACTTTCTTTGAATTTCACTCCGAAAAGATCATGGATCTCATTTTCGTAAATGAACGCGGGCCAATACAGTTCTGTTATGCTCTGAACTTCCTCCTCATCGGTCACACTGAACTTCAGATTCGTGAGAATGTTGTCCTTGTCAAAGGAATACATCAGTTCGGTCCCGTTCTTGATCCTTGTTCCGCATATCTGTCCTAATCTTTTTCCTTCATCCTTGAATTCTCTTGATACGGTAAGAAGTTCTTCTTTCGTTATTGCGGAAATATTCTGGATCCTGTATTGTTCCATCATTCTCCCCCCTCTTTTCTTTTCTTCGCGGATGCTTTCATTGCCGCTCTTTTCTCTTCCAGTATACCCAAACCCTTCACGACACCGTCGATTATTGCCTCGGGTCTCGCGGCGCATCCCGGAACATATATGTCCACCGGGATCACTTTATCCATTCCGCCGAGGATGTTGTAACAATCTTTGAAGATCCCGCCGGATGTTGCGCATATCCCGACAGCTATGACCACTTTAGGTTCCGGGATCTGTTCGTATATCTGTTGCACCACAGACCGGTTCTGTTCATTGACGGAACCGGTTACCAGGAACACGTCGGCATGTTTCGGGTTTCCTGTGTTCACTATGCCAAAACGTTCCACATCATACAACGGAGTCAGACAGGCAAGCACTTCTATGTCGCAGCCGTTGCAGCTCGATCCGTCGTAATGGATGATCCACGGTGATTTTGTAATATATGACATTCTTCGACCTCCTCAAAAGTAAAGTTGCAGGAACACAAGATTCAGTATTCCGAAGAGCAGGGCTACCAACCATGAACTTTTCAGGGCTGCCTGCCATTTCATTCTCGCGAAGCTGTTGTCTATCAGTACTTCGAACAGATACGTTAACATACATACCATAATGCCGATGGTTGCGCCCCACCATGTCCCATTAGCAAAGAATAGGAACACTATTCCTAGGAGCAGTATGTTCTCATACCAGTGCATGATCTCAATGCGTGCCATGGTCTTGCCAGAGAACTCCGTGGTCATTCCTTTCACGAGTTCCTGATGGGCGTGGTGGCTCATACTGAGATCGAACGGCGATTTATGGAATTTCAAAGTAAGTATGAACAGGAATCCTGTGAAGATGCCGGCCAGGTAGATCAGCGGCATAGTATCTCCTGAGATTATGTTTGAAACGTTGAAACTTCCTGTGTACATGTAGAATCCGATCGCAGTTATCAGTACCATCGGTTCGTACGCCATCATGACGTACAGTTCACGTTCCGCACCGATCTGTGCATATGGTGAATTGGACGAGAATGCCGCAAGTATCAGGAACACTGTGGATATGGTCAGCGAGAAGATTATCAGCAGAAGATCTCCGCCCGCAAAGAACATCATCCCTGTGATGATCATGAACAGCAGCGAACATGCGACATAGAAGTCCTGTGCTTTGTTCACTGTGACCTGTTCCTTTTCCGACAGTTTGCGTACATCATAATACGGTTGCAGTAAGGGCGGACCTTTCCTGCCCTGCATTCTTGCCGATATCTTTCGGTCGATACCTGCGAGCAGCATGCCCAGTATAGGTGCGATCACTATGAACATCAACGCACCGGCAATAGGTATCCAGTCCATTACAGCACACCTCCTGCCACAAGTCCGATGTATGCAAACACGATCAGGATGATGGATGTTGTCAACACGACCGAAGGATTGGTCAGTTTACGTTCTCCGAACCAATCTTCCAGGTACCAATTCCTCAGGGAAACGTCAACTGCATCGTTCTTCATACTGATGAATGAACGGTCGTCACCGGTATTCACGCCGCACATGTACAACGGAACGATCCTTCTTTTGGTCCCTTTGAGAAGGAAGAGCGGAAGTATCAATACCAGGGCCAGCATCGCTGTCATCAGGTACAGATTGCCGGTGGTCATATCCAATGTTCCTGTTGCGAACATGTTGTTGAGTATTGGGATGATGGCATCACTTGAGATCAATGGGAAGAATAAACATACCGTAACGACCAAAGCGGCCAATGAGCCTAAAACGGTCCATTCTGTTCTGTGGACCTTCTGTTCTATGTTCTCTTCTCCTGCGACTATAGCTACCATCTTTCCGAGCCATTTTACCCAATAGAATGCTGTGACCGCGCTACCGAAACATATGCAGACGATCAGTGCCAGATTACCGGAATCTACGAATTCGATCATTGCTGCCCATTTGGATATCAGCATGCCGAAAGGTGCAAGGAACATGCCGACTATGCCGATGATCATGAATGTTGCTAAGACGGGCATCCTGTTGAATAATCCGTCCATATCCTCTATGTCCCTGCTGCCGATGTTGTGTTCCGCCGTTCCGACGGACAGGAAAAGTAATGATTTCGTTACAGCGTGGAATATCAGCAACATTATCGCAGCCCATACTGCCGCGTACGTTCCGACTCCTGCGCATGCGATTATCAATCCCAGATTAGCGATCGTGGAGTAAGCAAGGACGCGCTTAGCATTGCTTTGGGAGACCGCCATCATAGATGCGAGTATGAATGTCGCCCCGCCGACCATCATTGCGAGATATCCCGGTCCATTGGTTCCTAATAGGGGTGAGAGTTTGATTACGAGGAACACCCCCGCTTTGACCATCGTGGATGAATGCAGCAACGCGGACGTAGGAGTGGGTGCGGCCATCGCACCCAGAAGCCAACTCTGGAAAGGCATCTGTGCTGCTTTGATTATACCTGCCATCACAAGGAGGGCCACAGGCAACGCCAGATCCGTACCGGAAATTCCCAGCGCGATCATCTGATCGAGTTCGACGGTCCCATGGTCCGTTCCGACAATGATTATCGCCGTTGTGAAGGCTATACCTCCGACAAGGTTCATTATCAGAGCACGGAAAGAGTTGTTCCTTGCCTCCTCCGTCCTTGTATATCCGATCAGAAGGAATGAACACACCGTCGTTACCTCCCAGAAGAACAGCATCCAGATCAGATTATTGGAGGTGACGATGCCGAACATGGCGGAAAGGAATATGAACATCAGGAAGAAGAACCACGGCCGTCTATCCTTCTGATCGGAATGGTGTTCATGGAAATCCTTCATGTATCCTAATGAATAGATGGTGATAAGCGAACCTATTACTCCTACGATCAGGATCATTATCATTGACAATCCGTCAATGTACAAGTTGTTCACAGCATGGATATCATGACCGGTTCCCAATTCGAACCATATGATCAACACCGCTTGTATCACGGCCAGGACGGACGCAAGATATTTTTTGTATTTTATGCCCAAACAGAACAACCCTGCTGCAAGAGCCGCTTCAATGATCAGCATCGCTGTACCGATCTGCCCACCCTCAATATCAATATAGATCGTACCCGAGCCGTAGTTCTCTATGACAATGGCGACAGATACAATGATCATTACCGCAGCAGAGATCACAACCATCAGCCCTCTGGCCTTGTCGCCGCGGATCAGCAGAAGCAGCAGGCCGATGACCGCCGGGAACAACAATAGGAAGAATAACATGTCCATACTTACACCATAACTTTTGGAAAGTAATTGACTTATCAACTACTTATGTTATCTGTTTCATTAATGGATGTGTGCATTTACTTAATATATCGTGTTTACATGAGAACATTATGGAATTCGATTATCGAAATGGCGAGATTCCTGACGAGTTATCATTGGCAAATGCATTCTTTGTCAATCCTCAGAGGTTCAAGTCATTCTATACGAAGCTTGTGCGCGAAAGATTGAAAGAAACAAAGCTGACAGAGTGTTCCATATATTTCGTGATAGTGCTTGATGACAAGGTGGGCATGTCCTTGAAAGAGCTGAGCTCGTATGTCGGTGTCGATAAGGCACTGACGACAAGAATGGTCAAAGCATTCGTGGACATTGGTTATTTCAGAAAAGAAAAAGGACCGGGAAACGAATATTCCGTGACCTTGACCGAAGAAGGGATGGCCGCAAGGGAAAAAGGCAGAAAGGTCGTCGAGGAGGTCATGAGTTACCTCACCTCTGATTTTTCCGAAGAAGAACTGCATTCGATGAACTCGATCATTGCCAAATTTGTCAAGAAGATGGATAACTATTCGCCATGATCACACTCAGCTCAACGGTCTTTTCCTTTGGATAGCTCCACTGACTGTATTCCGTTATCGTCAATGACCTTGCGGTAGAACATCTCAACCGCTTGGGAAGGTGAAAGTTTCAATTGCTGCAGTATCTTTTCCGCTTCAACTTTGACAATGGAATCAACACGTGCGTTGATCACTGAACCTCTGTGTTTCGTCGGTTCTCCTGCTACGACATCGTCACACAGTGATGCGATGTATTCGTTGTAGAACATTCCTTTTTCTCTTGCTAATGCACGTATGATGTCAGTGGTCTGAGAACCGTATTGAGATGATTTCTTCTTCCTTTCTGCGATACACGGTTGCCCCAGGTTCATTGCGATATCTCTCAGAATGGATTTCCTGGAATCCATATCTTTCGGTCTCAGGTCGCTCTGATCCAATCTTCCGACAGCTGATATTATTCCGTCGGTCATGTACGGATATCTCAGGTCTTTGCCGAAATGTTTTGCAATTGCTTTTTCACACGGAATGGATACTTTCAGTAACCGTTCAACAGCAGCATCCCTTTGCATCTCATAATCGTTATCAGATTGGTCAACGAATTTAGCGCAGCCCATGAAATATTCGTCCGCGCCCTGTCCCGTGACAACGATATCTTCTTTGGCTTCCCTGCAGACACAGAAAAGCTGCAGTTCATAAGACAGCGTAAAAGGATCCGTGGTGCCGGTGGATGTTATCATTTCCTTGAGCAGAAGCTCAACATTCCGTTTTGATATCCTGGCCTGTGTCCATGGAAGTTCCAACCTCTCTGAAAGGTCCTTGGCCATCAGAACGTCGTGAGCCTTGTCCGTTCCGCAGGTGTATAAATGAACTGAATTAGCATACTTCTTTGCGATCGCAGACACTAATCCGGAATCCAATCCCCCGGAGAATGCTACGGCAACATCCTTCCCTTCTACGGCATTCCTGACAGCATCTACGATGACCTGTTCCATTTCAGCGTATTTGAAGGGCATGCATGGCGATATTGCTTCACGATTATAACCGTAACTAATGGAACGAACCACAGACAGCAGTTCATTTTCCGAAAAGGATCGGTTTGTTTGTCACTTATGGTGACAAACCTGTATCTGATAAACTGATCTCACACAAAATTTTACAAAATACGTAAATATTTTACACTTTATGTAAATTCATATACTCTGCGTTCGATGAAGTAATCATGAGAAAGATACTTCAGAATATGGGATTGAAAATAACTGAGATCTCTGAGATAATGGAGATCTCTCGTCCGACAATGTACAAGTTCATAGATATGTATGAGAACGGTGAAAAGGAGAAAATCGATTCAAACGTGCTCAAATTCCTTGAACGTGCGGAACGGGATCCGAAGATGCAGAAGAAGGATGCACTTTACTATGCATTGCTGATCCAAGGCAGTAAAGGAAGACTTGAACCTCAGGAAGAGAATGTAAGAAGAATGGTAACTGCAACCGCAGTGGAACGTCCCGCAAGAAGAATTCTGCTGTTAAGGTCAAAGAACGCAGTCGATTACATGAGTTACTGTGAAGAGACGGGCTGTGAATGGGAAAGCGTGATGAACGCCGTTGAAAGAAGATTCGATGATGCTGCGATAGTCACGTTACCAAAGGATCTGGTCAAACCGGGAACCTCAAGAACAGCATCAGGTGTGGAAGTGCCAGCAGATCATTCCTTTGATATTCCCAAAGGCTACGAACTGATCGATCTTCCGCCTTGTACCATGTTATACATGGTCGGTTCACCGTATGATGGCGAGGAGCATTTCTGCGAAGCTATCGAGATCCTGAATGATGCTTTGGCCGTATATGATCCTGAAACCTATGGATGGAAATTCGATCACGAGAACGGAATATCATTCAACTTCGGAGCATCCGCAAAGAAAGGAGCAAGGGCCGCTGTTCCTATTCGGAAGTTGTCATAAGATAACTACATATAGACAATTATCTATATGTTATTCGATGAGCGAAAAGTACAGAGAGCGTGCGCAGCAGTTCAAGGCATTATCAGATCCGAATAGATTGAAGATAATGAGCATGCTCTCAAGCGGCGAACTGTGTGCATGCAGGATACTTGAAGCTCTGAAGATAACGCAACCCACGTTATCACATCACATGAACTGTCTTTGTGAATGCCGTCTGGTCAATTGCCGCAGAGATGGTAAATGGATGTATTATTCGCAGAACAAAGAGACCGCAAAAGATATTCAGAAGTTCTTAGAGGAGACAATTACGGATGAATGATATTCTGAAGGAGAGAAGAACATGGAAAAGATCATCGAGGATGTAAAGGACTATTACGGAAAGAAGCTGAAGAGTTCAGATGACCTCAAAACGAACTCATGCTGCTGCTCAGGTAAGCCGCCCGCTGAGATGTTGGACGTTTTACCATTGATCCCGGATGAGATCAAGGACCGCTTCTATGGTTGCGGATCCCCGCTGCCGCCGCTGCTCGAAGGAAAGACATTGCTCGATCTTGGCTGCGGGACCGGCAGAGATGTGTACGTGGCATCAAAACTGGTCGGAGAGTTCGGTCAAGTGATCGGAGTGGACATGACCGAAGAACAGATCGGAACTGCGATAAAATATCAAGACGAATTAAGAAAGAAATTCGGCTACAAGAGATCGAATGTGAAATTCCTGAGGGGATACATCGAAGATCTGAAGTCGCTCGGAATAAAGGATGAGAGCGTTGACGTTGTGATCTCGAATTGCGTGATCAATCTCTCCCCTGTAAAAGAGAGTGTGTTCAGGGAAATATACAGGATCCTGAAACCCGGAGGGGAGTTGTACTTTTCAGACATATTCGCAGACCGCCGCGTCCCGGAACATTTGACCGACGATCCCGTGCTGCGCGGAGAGTGCCTCGGCGGTACGCTGTATGTGGAAGATTTCCGAAGGCTTTTGGCAAAGATAGGATTCACAGACGTACGTTATGCGAAGGTCAGTCCGGTCAAATTGGAGAATGAGGAAATAGAGGACAAGATAGGTTTCGTGAATTTCACATCACGTACCGTAAGAGCATTCAAGCTGACCGATCTGGAAGATGCATGCGAAGATTACGGTCAGGTTGCATGGTACGACGGCAGTATTCCGGGACATCCGCATTTCTTCGATCTGGACGATCACCACCGCTTCATCACCGGTAAACCGGTACCGGTCTGCGGAAATACGGCGTCAATGGTCTCTAACTCACGATACAGCGAAGCGTTCAAGGTGTTCGGCAGCCGTTCTGTGCATTACGGAATATTCGGCTGTTCTCCTAAGGCAGGGGGCGGACCGAGCGGCTGCTGTTAATTCTGTGTTCGATCATTTGTTTGAGGGTATTGATGTTCCGGCTGGTGAACTTACCCCTGAGGTCCTTACGTCCGAGTATCCTTGAGAATCCTGATGTCAGAGTGTTGCCTTTGGGTACTTTCCAGTAGAATGTGCCATTGCACACAATACCTTCTTCATCAGATACTGGCACTATATCATTAAACAACTTTTCCAATTCTTTTTCCATTCCTTTTTCAGATATGAACACATATGTGTGGAACTCTTTCGAATTGTCGAAAGGGTCGTTCTCCATGATCGTTCTCAGTTCTTCTGCATCTTTCACAAAGAGATCGATCCTGTCTGAATAATGTAAAGAGAGAGCGGCTTCAAGCAGCTTACGGAGATCTTCATTTTTCAAAGGTGATCCGAAGATCATGTTCCCTGACGCAAGCACTGACGAAACATTCTCCATTCCTGTTCTTGTGAACACCTCACAAACATCTTTCATCAGAACTTTCCTGCCATTCACGTTCACTCCTCTCAGGAACGCAAATTTCTTGTTCTCAGAGTTCGAGATCATCATACAGCCTTCAGATCTTCCAGTTTGATGTATCTGCCGTTCAGCAATCTTGCAAGTTTGAACGCATCGTTCGCGCCGTTCGCGAACAACCCGGAATCAACAACTATCCATTCTGTGTTCGGGATGTTCATCGTTTCTGTTATTCTCTTCAGTTCAACTTCCGGAATGTTGCCTTTGATCACAGGTTCATTGGCCTCGCCGTCTGTTATCAGTATCACGTAGCAATGCTCTTCCGGATTCTTCCTTATGTAGTTCATCAGGTACTCGCGCATCTTCAGAAGTGCTGCGCCTAAAGGAGTGCATCCTCCGGTCGGAGTGTCGTCCAACACGTCATAAATATTTTCCAAAGAACGGGTGAACGGTACGGAAATGACAATGCCGTCGTAGGTGAAGGTCATCAATGCGATCTTGTCTCTATGGACGTAACCTTCAATCAGCATAGCTTTCACGCCGTCCTTGATGTCATTCATTCTTCCTCCCTTCACAAGGGAACCGCTTACGTCCACAGCGAACAGGAACGAACACGAGTCCCTTTTCACACGTATCTTGTCTCTTATGTCCCGTGGTTCGATGGCAATGCTCAATCCCTTTTTATCACGGGTCGATTGATATGGTGCAGCTGCTTTGACGGTCGCACTGAATGCAGGATCTGTTGACTTGCCGTCAGGCATCCTGTAACTGCGCGACCTTCCTGAGTGTTTTTTCGTCACCATGTCCTTTCTTTTACTGGTTCCTGCGAGTTCATGCAGTCTTATCGATTCTATCGTATCGAGATCATCAAGTCTGCTCTTTACGGCCCCTGTTATCTCTGAGATCACTTTTTGATCCCCGAATTTGATGTTCTTTCCTTTTCCATCGGAATATCCCGTTATCGGTTCTTTCTTTTCATTTTCCGGGTTGATCCTTTTCGGCTTAAGCTCTTCGGGTGCTTCGATGACCTTCTCTATTTCAGGTATCTCTTCTGCAACCTCTATTATCCGGGCGGCCGTGCGTCTGTGAAGCAAACATAATACGGCAGCATCCTTGATGTGTTCATCAGAAATTCTCTTCTTTCCGTCGAGTGCCGCAAGTGCTCTTGCGACCCTGGCAGTGGAGACGTCCCCTCTGCTGCTTGTTATCTCCAACTCGATGCAGACCCTGGAGATCTTATCAAGGGCCGACCTGTTCAGGGAAACGTTTACGATATTCGTTTTGGCAGTGTCGATAAGTTCTGCGATCATTCTGTCAGATACGGCATATCTTTCTGCGAAACCGTCGGGGTCGGAATCAAAGTCCATATTGGATCTGATAACGCTGTGTATCTCTTTCCTGCTATCTGCGGAACGCGTTTGAACGCACATATCGAATCGGTCCAATGCGTGATCCGACAGTGAACGTTCAGCAGGATCCATTGTTGCTATGACAGTGGTCTCACATTCATATTCTGAAGAGATTCCCTCTCTTTCTATTACGACCCGCCCGGATCCAACGCAGTCCATTATCGAATTCAATATTCTCGGATCAAAAAGATTGATATTGTCAAGATACAGAATGTTGTTGTGTGCTCTCTTCAGGAGGCCGTCCTTAATGATCGCTTTACCGTGAGTTATCGCATGCTCCATATCCATTCCGCCGAACAACTGTTCGTCAGTGACGTTCAGCGGAACATTCACAATATCCTTGTCTGGAAGCAGGTTCACGAAAGATCTGACCAGCAATGTCTTCGCCGTTCCTCCCGGTCCTTTGATCAGCAGTCCTTTCAGATCACTGTCGGTCACAATGCATTCCAGCGCTCTTTTGACATCATCCATGCCAGTGACCGCAGAGAACGGAAAACGTTTATTCAATATCCCTGAAGACATTTTCTCAGTTCCTCTGCATCGAATTTAGAATTTTCAAAAGGTCTTCTTTTGATACGATGGTTAAGTACCAATTGCGCCACCGTTTCAAGATCTGCGCGATCCACTCTTCTCTTCTTGTTCAGTGCAGCGTTCGCTCTGGCCGCACGGATCATTGTTATGTCTGCACGATGACCTTCCATCTTGAAATGCAAACATATGTCAGATGCTGCAGTGAGCATATCTTCACTTATTGTGACGTTACAGAGATTGTTGCGAGCATTCAGAACATCATCTTTGATGTCCTCGGTGGCAGCTGCATACTTCCTTGTGAATGCTTCCGGATCGGAATCGAATTCCAATCTTCTGGAAACTATCTCAGTTCTTGAAGAAAGATCCCTTTCTCCTTTCATTTCCACACACAGTCCGAATCTGTCCAGAAGCTGGGGTCTCAATTCTCCCTCTTCGGGGTTCATGGAACCTACCAATATGAACCGTGACGGATGTTCAAATGAAATGCCCTCCCGTTCCACATAGTTTATGCCCATTGCCGCTACGTCAAGCAGCAGATCCACCATGTGGTCTTCCAGAAGATTCACTTCGTCGATATACAGTAAATTACCGTTAGCCTGCGCCAGTACGCCGGGTTCAAATCGTTTCTTCCCCGATTGAAGCATATGCTCAATATCCAATGTGCCAGCTATTCTGTCCTCTGTTGCACTTAATGGAAGTTCTACAACCCTCATCGGAGTAGTTTCGTATTCTATCATTTCAGAGGATACGAGATCCGCACAGTCCGGGCACAATGCTCTGCCTTGTCCCGGCCTGCATCGGTATGCACACCCCTTCACATGTTCGACATCAGGGAGTACCTGCATCAATGACCTAACGGTAGTGGATTTTGCGGTTCCTTTCTCTCCTTTTATCAGTACGCCGCCGACACCCGGATCGATGATATTCAGTAACAACGCAGTCTTCATCTGATCCTGTCCGACTATGGCAGCGAAGGGAAATGGAAGTCTTCTGTTTCCGGACATTGTCTTCGATATGGGATTCAGCAATTAATAATTCTCATGCGTCACGGAACGCTGAGCATGTTATTCCTCATAGCAGACACTTAAAATGTCTTCCATGATCTCCATGATGTACTTTCCCACTTCCGTATGATACGGATCCTTGATATACTCATTGAGATCGCTCATATTTGCGAACTCGGTCATCTGCATCAAATCATAAGACCTGCTGCCGTGTGCGATATCCTTGTGAACTCTGATGTCCTTCAAGGTCACTATCTTTCCCTTCATACTCAGGAGTCTTTCGATCGCGATCGGAATATCATTCATTCTGTCCGATCTCACTTTCATCATAACGCAGTTGACGATCATATTTGAGTGAACGGCAACAGGACAGAATTAGTTTTTGATTATCCGATCAGCAATAATCAAATACCTCTGCATTATATGAAAGTCCAACCGTTATTATGCGGGCGTCTGCGTTATTGGTAGGGAAAGGAATGAATGCGATCGAAGTTGACTCATTGACAAAGGTCATAAGCAAACACAATCCATTCACGAGGACCACAGACAAACGCATGTTCATCGATAACGTCTCCTTCACAGCAGAAAAAGGGGAATTCATCGGAATATTGGGAACGAACGGTTCCGGGAAGACGATCCTTTTGAAACTGGTCTGCGGATTGATGTCAGCAACTTCCGGAACGATCATGATAAACGGATTCGATATCGAGGATCGAAGGAACGCGCTGAAAGGTGTCGGCTGCGCAATAGACACTCCCGGTTATTACACCAACTATACACCAACGGACATGCTGCTGTACAATGGCAGGCTCAGAGGAATACCATCATCTACACTGAAGGCGGAGATACACAATGTGCTGGAACATCTAGATCTTGAGGAATGGAAGGATGTTCCGCTTTCAAAATTCTCTAAAGGATTGATGAAAAAATATGCGATAGCAAGTGCGTTATTATCCGATCCTGATATCCTGATACTGGATGAACCGTCAAGCGGAATGGATCAGAAAGGAAGGATGATCATACAGGAGATCCTTTTCGATATGAAGAAGGAGAACCGTACCGTAATAATGTCAACTCATTTCCAAGAGGTGTCGCAGCACTGCGATAAAGCCGTAGTTCTGGATCACGGAAGATGTGTCGCATCCGGTGTCATCGATAAGGTGATGGAACACCCTAATGTCGTGAGAATGAGATCCGGACAGGACATCTATCTGGAATCGAAAGAGGTGTCCGATGAGTGATCCCGAGTGCGTTGGACCGGAATGTACACAAGAAGGCCCAAGCAGAGTGCAGCAGCTCAAGGCCGTATACATCGAACAGTTGCGGATATTCAGGAAATCCCGGGCTTTGTACATATATTTGGGTCTGTTGCTTCTGATACCTTTTGTCGGATTTACATTCCTTCGGATCCTGTATCACGAATTCGATCTTCATGTATCTGCGGTAAGACTTCTGCTGTATGCGTTACCGTTGGCAATGTCGATCCTTGCTCCCCGGATCGCAGGCAGTCCGCTTCAGGATGAATATTCACGTAACACATCATATTCAACATTCACTGCACCTGTGTCGCGTTCCACCATATACATAGGGAAATACCTCGCAGCATACACACTGCTGGTAATAGTGTTCCTGGGAATATACATAATGGGGATACTGACAGGCCATACATTCGCATCGCATGATATACGGGACCTGGGGGATTCGATATTGTTATGTCTAGTTGGTGTGTTCGCAATCTCCGGTGCCACATACGGGATAAGCGCGCACATAAACAAAGGCGCCGTTCCGTTAACGATGGTCGCGAATCTTTCCATTCCGTTATTGTTCATTATCTTCCTGGTGTTCCTGAACGGTTCCTTCATGGCCGCGGTGGATTACATGATGGGCGGAGCGTGGGATGCAATGAAGATCCTCCCGCCGTTCATGGGATATGGTGCGATGTACGCTTTGAACACGAACATCAACGGGACATTCGCGCACGCAATGTCCGCGTTCACGGTGTTCCCGGGTCCGTTGTATCAGCCCATACTCTTCTCGATCGCATGGGGTCTGATGTTCCTTTATTTCGGACACAGAAGGTTCAAAAAGAAGGATATGTGAATTTCACGGTCATGTCAATTCCTTGCAGACGATCCAGAATTCATTGTCGCCGCGAAACCCATCAGAATATCCTGTCAGGTTGAATGACCTGTCGTTTCTTCTTTTTGAGATGGGGAACTTTAATTTGTTCCCTTCGTATACTGAATGTGCAGGAATTGACGCAATGGACCATTTTGAGTACGGGAGCAAAGAGATCGAGTGGCTGAAGGCAAAGGATCCTGTACTTGGTGCGGTGATCGATGAAATAGGTCATATCGAACGCCCCGTCATTTCTGATATGTTCACTGCTCTTGTTAATTCCATAGTCGGTCAGCAGATATCATCCAAGGCGATGGCCACAGTATGGTCGCGCATGCAGGAGAGACACGGTCCGATCACTCCTCAGAAAATATATGAGACTGCAGCAGAGGATCTGCAGAAATGCGGAATGACCATGAGAAAAGCGGAATATATCAAGGAAATTGCCGATTCCGTTCTAAGCGGAGAATTGGATCTGGCACAGCTGAAAGATATGTCTGACGATGATGTATGCAAGCGTCTCAGTCAGCTCCGAGGCATAGGTATCTGGACAGCAGAAATGTTAATGATATTCTCAATGCAGCGTCTGAACATCTTCAGTAAGGATGATCTTGCGATCCTGAGAGGATTGAGAATGGTGTACCGCCACAGAAAGATCACTCCCGCTTTGTTTGCGAAGTATAAGCGAAGATATTCTCCCTACGCTACGATCGCAAGTCTATATCTGTGGTCGGTGGCAGGCGGAGCCTGCCCTTCTCTGACCGATCCCGCAATCGGTAGGGGAAAGAGCAAGGTCAGGAAAAAGTGATCTTCGATCTCAATTATGTTGAGTAGTCAACATATTTATATATGAATATTCGATGAAGGGGGATTATGTTGAGTAGTCAACAAAGGAACTGATCCAATGTCAAATGATCTGCACTGGTCCAATATTGATAAGAAAACAAGGGCCACCATAATGATCGGCCTTTCGATGGGAATGCTCATGGCATGTCTCGACGGAACGATCGTAGCAACAAGTCTCCCGCACATTGTCGGGGATCTTGGAGGTTATGAACACTACAGTTGGGTATTCACAGGCTATATGCTCTGTGAAACGGCAATGATACCGATCGCCGGTAAACTTTCCGATCAGTACGGAAGGAAACCGGTATTCTTGATAGGTATCTCAATATTCCTGGTAGGTTCGGTGTTGTGCGGGATATGCGGGTCTATGACCCAATTGATAATCTTCAGGGCAATACAGGGTATCGGCGGCGGTATGCTTGTTCCGGTAGCAACGGCTGCTGTTGCTGACCTCTTTGCACCGACAGAAAGGGGGAAGATACAGGGGATGCTAGGCGCCTTATTCGCAGTCGCCATGTGTCTCGGTCCGTTCCTCGGCGGTTACATCTCAGATCACATAAGCTGGCACTGGGTCTTCTTCATCAACCTTCCGATCGGATTGGCCGCGTTGATATTCACGGCAAAGAAGTTCCCGACACAGGAGATAGTGGAAACGAAAACAGATTACTCCGGAATGGCGCTGCTCACGGGATTCCTGTTCACACTGCTGCTGTTCTTCACATGGGCAGGCATAGACTTCGAATGGTTAAGCATTCAGTCTGCGGGTATGATCGCACTTGCAGCTGTACTGTTAGCGTTGTTCATCTTCAATGAAACGAAAGCGAAGGAACCTGTTCTCAAACCGGCATTGTTCAAGAACAAGATGTTTGTCTGCTGCGCATTGGTAATGCTCGTGTTCGGATTGGCCCTCATGGGCCTTATGGCGTACCTTCCAGTGTTCATGCAGACGGTCATCGGAATGTCCGCTACGAACTCCGGAGCCATCATGCTGCCATTCGTGATCGGTGTGGCGATAACGTCAATGATCAGCGGTTTCGCTGTCAAGAGGACCGGATATCAGCCGTGGCTGATCGCCGGACCGATAGTCGCGGCATTCGGGATGTATCTCCTTTCCACGTTGGGAATGGAAAGTTCTCAGACCGTTGCACTGACGTATCTGCTTATTACCGGTCTCGGAATGGGTTGCGTAATGTCAGTGATAATGATCGCAGTACAGAACGGTGCAGCCCGTAACGAGATGGGAATGGTAACGTCTTCAGTGAACCTCTTCAGATCCATAGGAAGCACGGTAGCAGTGGGTGTGTTCACGACCATAATCAACGGAAGGATCGCAACAGAACTATGGAATGTACTTCCTCAGGCGATATACGATGCGGTGCCGCACACCATCGGTGTGCTGGAGGCCATTGCGTATTTCCCGACGTATGCAAACGACATCATATTCGCATATGGTGAAAGCATAACCTTTGCATTCCTCATAGGAGGGATAATTATATTATTCGTCCTGCTGTTGGCTGTATTCATAAAAGGCCGTCCTGTGGATACGGCCGATGAGAGCATGGGAGAATGAGCGAAGACAAAAAAAGTATAGTGGAAAGATGGAACAATGTGTTCCACGTCCTTATGCGGGCTGTGGTCCACGATATACAGAGGAGGCTGCAGCCGACCTTGGATGTGCATGGCTTGTCCAAGGTCCACGTTGCATATTTACTGGCATTGGATTCCGGCCGGACCACACTCAGATGTTTAAGCGATCATCTGAGCCTGGATAAAGCGAACACGACGCGTGCGGTGAACGGTCTCAAAAAAGCAGGTCTCACAGGAGACGACAGGGAGACCGAGAGCAGCAGGAAATATAACGTATTCCTCACCGAGAAAGGAAAAGAACTCGTTAAGATCCTTAAAACAGAACTCGACGGGGCGTACGATCAGTACATGGACGGCATCTCAGAGGAAGAGATACAGATGACCCTAGGCGTACTGGACCACATAAGAGCGAATGTGGAATCGCCGAAGTGATCACCGTTTCGCAAGTTCCTTTGTTTTTCTAATGGCCGTTTCAAGATGTCTGAGGTCGCACTTCCTGCAGTCGTGCTTCAGTTTCAGTTCGTTAGCGAAATCCTCTGATTTCTTTCTGAAATATTCTTCGTTGCCGACACCGGTATCTATGAACAGACAGCGTTCGTAAGAGTCGAACAGTATGTCCAGGAAGTAGGATGGATCGATGCCCTCGACGGAGTCGAGATGCAGCTCTTTGATCAGACCTTTCATGCCTTCTTCCGCCCATCCCGGAGATGAGAACCATGTTCCGGTGCATATCTTCTTTTCGGCATTGTAATCATCCGTTCCCAGCAATGCGTCGATGCAGTCTGCGAACGGTAACATTATCGTAGGGACCTTGAGGCTCTTGGGAATATCGGTAAGCGATTGACACACAGCATATCCTAAGAACACCGCATCCACATTACCGACCTGAGCGTCCACCTTTTCGATTATCACTTCTTTCATGTGCGCAGGATCCTCATGCAGCGCGAACTCAAGATATTCGCGGTAAACGAAATCCGGATCGTCTTTCGTAAGCAGCTCGATCTCATTCTTCAGGATGTCACAAGCGATTATTCCCAGTCTCATGTTATCTTGTGTTCATGCGTCCAACCGTATATATGCGTACCGATTTCAAACTCACTCGGCGGTGTCGTTTTCCGGCTCCACTTCGGTGAGTTTGGTCGCAGCCACAGCGGCGGCATCCACACGGTTCTTGACGACCTTCTTGTACTTCCTGGATATGAGCGGCGGAGCGATCATTGAAGTGGCCAAGGTCATGAGGATCACGGCAGTGAACATATCGATGGTGAATACTCCCAGTGACAGTCCTATGGTGGCAACGATGATGCCCACTTCACCGCGAGGTATCATGCTCACACCAACCAGCTCCGAGGAATCCTTCGGTAATCCTCCGAGCTTCGCACCGAAGTATCCTCCGATGTATTTCGTTATTATCGCGATGAGTACCAACGCAACGAGTATTGGGATGATCGTCACTTCTACGAGGTTGAACCTGACCTGCATACCGACCCATATGAAGAAGAACGGCAGCAGGAATGACGTGACCGTGCTGAAGTTATGTTCGCACGGTATCGTTTCCTTGAACTCAGCGAATATCATACCCGCGAGGAACGCACCGATGATACCCGCTAATCCGATCGTGATCGAAAGTGCGGACAATCCAAGACAGACAAGGATCGCAAGGCTGAGCGCACTCATCTCTGAAACAGGCGCGGTTTCGTGGTGATCGTCAACGGTAGCACCGACTATGAGATCGCCTTTGATCTTTCCTGCTCTCCTTTTCATTTCAATGAGTCTTCTTCTCCTGCGGTCTGCTATTGCCTTGATACGTGAGATGCCGAAGAACATCGTCAGTATGAACACTATGACGATCGCAGTGTTCATCACGATCGACATGACATCTGCGTTGTTGGCAACAACACCGCTGATTATTGCCAGAAGTGTCAAACAAAGGATATCATCAATGACTGCAGCACCGACAATGATCTTAGCCTCGACGGAACCCATGGCATCAAGTTTTCTCAAAACCTCTATTGCGATACCTGTGCTCATTGCGAACATTGCGGTACCTATGAGCAGCGCCACTCTCCAGTCTACGCTGGGCAGGGCGAGGAAAAGGAATCCTCCGATAAGGGGTATGACAAGACCGAGGACGGCAACATACATCGCCGGTTTCCCGACCTTCATAAGGTCACTGAACTTCGTCTCCAGTCCGACTATGAAAAGCAGGAAGATGATACCAAGCTCTCCCATCACGTGCAGGAAGTGCGTGTTGTCCTCTTCGAAGAATTCGTTGACGTCAAATTCGATGTAATGTCCGAGATCGGGGAAGAATACGACGATATTGATGAAGATCACACCTGCAAGGATCTCACCGATGAGACCCGGCATCTCAATTTTCTCAAAGATCCTTCCTAGGACCTTTGCAAAAACAAGCAGCAGAAAGATCTGCAAAATGACGTATCCTATTGCCTCCAAACCATATCCCCCAAATTACCCAAGTCTTAACGGGGGGTAATGCCCGTTATCATTTTTATTACTTCTTACGAGAAAGACGGAATTTAGAAGAAAAGTAAGACCTCGGGAAAACTCAGGTTCAGATAGAATACGATCGCAGGCACAGTAAGACACCCTGTGAGATGGACCCTGCTCACGCCCGCGGCTGTCGGTATGAGGCCAAGCGCTGCTGAGGCTGACAGTATGATCATGCCCTGGGATCCGGTCATCAGGAACACCAGAACGGCAATGGATACAATGACAGCGAGGTTCATATGACCCAGACTCTTTCCTGCTACCGTTCTGGAAAGCAGTTTTCCGGAACTGATCGTAATACAGTATCCAAGCAGTACGGCCACAGATACAGCGAGGAGCATCGCCAGGAAAACGGCCCCTGTCCCGTTCACCGAATTCCCCAATATCTCGCTGACGGCAAGCATGGTGCCGCTCCTTCCCCTACCGGTGACGGAAAGGGTCACCAGAGCGAAGACCGCAGAAGCAGAACCGATCGAAGAGACCAGGGATATGAAACCCTCCCTTCCGGAATCTTCGGTGAATGAGCTCGCGACCGCAGCTCCCGCAGATGCGGTTATTCCGGGAAACCACCCTACGATCCCGCCGGTCAGTACGCCCTTCAGACCTTCACGGCACCCGACGGGAAAATGGACAAGATCGTTCTGTTCGGGGACCTTTCCGCTTTTTGTTGACAGCATCAGTGCAGGAATTCCGAACAGACCGGTCAGCAGCGGAAAGAGAAAGCTGCCCGGTATCAGTGTTTCCGGTGAAGGGGCGGACATGCACACATATCCCAGGGAACCCGAGGACATCGTAAGGACCGCGGCCCAGACGGCACTTCCTTTCTCTCTTGCGACGAGAAGGACGATCACTGTGATCAGTACCGCAGGAGTGTACGTTTCAAGAACATCGCTCAGCCCGGAGGACATCATATACTGCAACGGAACGGCAATGAGAACAGCAGCCATCGAACCGACGGCACTGCCTATCGCTGCCGATCTGACCGCGATCATTCCTTTACCGTCCATTAGTAACCGGTGTCCCGGGAGCATGTTCATGGCATCGTTCGGATCGGGTGCGCCGAGAAATACGGAAGGAACGAAATCCACTGAGGAGTGGACGACCGCCGCTGATACAATGCAGGACGCGATCAAAAGACCGGAATGTTCAGAAGGGAACAGACCGGACAGAAAAGAATCCAAAACAGTGTAGAAAGAAAGCATCAGTGCGGCAAGTGTGTTCACATGGATCCCCGGAACCAATCCGGAGAACGTACCGAGTGCCGCGCCCACGACGCTCGCAAACAAGATCAGGAACAAAAGTTCAACATCCACAGGATGATGAGAAATGGTAAAGAATATCAATCAGGCCATTACAGTTAGACTATCTCTACGCGTCCGTTGACCGTTCTGATCCTCATGAGCGTACGCACGGGAACCTTCAGCGACACTTCCAATTCCTTCGGATCAGAAGATTTATCGAACACCGAAAGGATCCCGACGACATCCGCGCCGGCATTCCGCACAGCGTCGATTATCGAACGCAATGTTCCTCCTGTGCTGATAACATCATCGACTATCACGATGCGCATTCCCTTACGGACGCCGTTGATGAACATTTCGTTCTTGGAATATCCTGTCGTTTTTGATATGCAGATCTCCCCCGGAAGTCCGTAACTGCGTTTGCGTATGACGCTGTACGAAACCCCGACCGTCATAGAAAGAGGTGCGGCCAAATGTATTCCCATGGCCTCAGGCGTCAGTATCAGATCACATTCGAATTCAAATATGCCAGACAGTCCGTTGATGACCTCTTTCAGAAGAGCGGGATCCACCTCAGGAACGCCGTCGGAGATCGGGTGTATGAAGTACTCATAACCATTCAGCGACACTGTCGGGCATTCCAGGACGCTCTTCCTGAGGAGTTCCATTTATTTGCCTTCGTATATCAGCAGTGACTCAACGTCATATCCTTTCAGATACTCCCGCCCCTTCAGTCCCGCAAGTTCGATCACGAAACATATCTTCACAACAGTTCCGCCTAGACGTTCGATCATTTTGATTATCGCACCCGTCGTTCCGCCTGTTGCGATCAGATCATCGACTATCACTACTTTGTCACCCTTTTTGACGCTGTCCGAGTGCATCTCGAGTGTTGCTTTACCGTATTCAAGGTCATAGTCCTCAGAGATCGCTTTTCGAGGGAGCTTTCCTTTCTTGCGTGCAAGTATGAATCCTTTTTTCATGGAATATGCGACCGGTGCCCCGAAGACGAATCCTCTGGATTCTGAGCCGACTATCGAATCGAACTCAACATCTTTCAGAATATCTATGATGCCGTCAACGGCCATTCCGAATCCCTTAGGATCCTGAATGACGGTGGTGATGTCCCTGAACATTATTCCTTTTTCCGGAAAATCCGGAATCGTTGTGACGTACTTATCTAATTCCTGCATGTCCCCGTGTATGGTCTTCTTTCATTTTATTCTATCTTGTTCTCAGCCGTAAGGATATTATAACCACTCCCCATAACTCGGAGCGATACGATGGACGCAGGGGAAAGAATATCGCTGATATCAAGGAATGCTGAGGAACTGGTGACAGAGGATGAGCTGAAGGCTCTCTTCCAAAAGAGCGACGAACCTCGTGCATATATCGGTTTCGAACCGTCCGGTCTAGTACACTTGGGATGGGCGCTGGTCGCATCGAAGATCAAGGACCTTGCGGAAGCAGGCCTTAAGACGATAGTGTTCTGGGCGGATTGGCATGCTTACATCAACGATAAGCTGGGCGGCGATCTGGAGAACATCAGAACATGTGCAAGATACATGGAGGACTGTTTCGAAGCGCTGGGCGTTCCGAAGGACAAGGTCACATATGTTTACGCCTCAGAGCTGCTGAGCGATCTGAAATACTGGGAAACCGTCATCAAGGTCGCAAAAGTGACGACACTTGCGAGAGTGAAGAAATCCATGACCATCATGGGCCGTTCGGAGGATGAAGCAGAAGTGGATTCCTCTAAACTCTTCTATCCGATACTCCAGGCCACGGACATGTTCTTCATGGACATCGATCTCGCGTATGCGGGAATGGATCAGAGGCGTGCGCACATGCTTGCGCGCGACGCTGCGGACAAGATGGGATGGAAGAAACCCGTTGCACTGCACACTCCCCTTCTGCCCGGGCTCAAAGGCGGGAACAGAATGGATCCGGCTGCATCGAAAATGTCTAAAAGTGATCCAAACAGCAGCGTGAACATCCATGATGACGAAGAAAGCGTAAGGAAGAAGCTGAGCAAGGCGTTCTGTCCTCCTGAAGCTGAATTGGAATCCGAGAATCCTGTGCTGATGCTTTGCAAACATGTCATATTCCCCAGGATAGGAAAGATCGCCATCGACAGGCCTGAGAAGTTCGGCGGCCCCGTGTCTTACGGATCATACGAAGAACTTACGTTATCGTACTTCGACGGAAAACTTCATCCGATGGATCTCAAGAAGGGTGCGGCAGAAGGTCTGATCCTATGCTTGGCACCGATCAAAGCATACTTTGACAAAAAACCGGAGAACCTCGAAGCGATACGTGAGATCCTGAAGAAATTAGGAAAGATCTGATGCTTTCTTTATTTCCCTGAACTCATGCATTGTACGTTTCATGCACATGTGAAGCATAGCTTCCACGTCACCGATGCCTGACATTCCGGCAGCACCACCGTGACCTCCGCCGTCCGTCAGCGTTTCTTCGCCGAGTCCCTTCAAGATATCTCCAAGGTGGATCCCGCGGCGTATCATTTCCTGACTGGCTCTCGCACTTAAACGGAATTCCTCATCTCTCTGGGAAGCAACGAATACAACGTCAGCACCGCAGGTCATGAGCGCTTTGCACGAAGCCGATTCATAGCTCTTACCTTCGGATACGGCAACGACCATATCGCCCACGCGGTCGAATCTTGAGTTCCCTACCGTTTTCATGACAGCAACACGTTCAGACATACTTTGCTCATTCTTTGTCAATGACATTGCCTCATCCATATGGATGTTGTAATGTTCGAGTATCTCCGCGAATGTCATCATCAGTTTCGGATCGGCATACTGGAAATGTCCGCTGTCCGTCAGCATTCCGCCTAACAACGCAAGTGCGGTCTCTCTATCCACTTCTATCTCTGCGGCCTTGATGATGTCATATATCAATTCAGCACATGAGACCTTCGAATCATCGCAAAGGAAATGCATTCCGCCCCACTTGCCTGTGGGACGGTGGTGGTCTATCACAACACTCCCTTCCGGGACGGTGACGATACCCGGGGAGAACTGCTCGGGCGATGACGTATCGACCACGACCGTCAGATCGTAGCCATCCGCAGAGTATTCAGGAAGGATATCCACATTCATCTTCTCGATCACCGATTTAGTGACGCGGTCCGTTCCTCCCGGTGCGCAGATGGCAGCAGGAGGAAAGCTTTTCGACAGAGCGTAAGCGCAACAGAACGCATCCATGTCCGCGTTGCCGTGAACGAGTATGATCTTACTCCTGTTCCTGAGCATGTCCGCCGTGGTCCTGAGCATAGTACCTCCATATTCAACATCTATATTGTTGTTTCCTGCTCACTCCTTCGCCTTCTTTCCTTTGTTCTTCCTTATGAGGCCTGTCACCAGTATATCCGATCTATACAGACGCACGGTGACATACAACGCAGCAAGCGAGAATATTATCAGATAGATCAGTCCGTACAGAACCAACGCAGTTTCACCGAACATGAGGTTTTGCATAGCCATCATGGGATGGGAGAACGGTATCGCGAACGTTATCGCCTGGATCGCAGCAGGAAGTGCCTGGAAACTGCTGAACATGGTTATGAACATCGGTACCATCGCAAGGATGCTCAAAGGTAACGTCATGGTCTGTGCGGATTTGTAGTTCTTTGCGAACGCACCCATTATCATGCACAATCCCAAAGCGCACATGATGGACAAGAACAACACAGCAATGACCGCAGTCCAATCCACTAATGATAATACAAGACCGAGTTCCTCAAGGCTAACGGTACTTCCGCCGTTCATGGAGCTCATGCCGCTGGTCATGAAGTATATTCCGATCATGTACATTCCGCCGTAGATCAGCCCTACGATCGCAGAACCGATGAGCTTACCGCTGACGATGGTTGTTCTTCCGACAGGTAACGTAAGTAACGTTTCCATAGTCTTGTTCTCTTTCTCGTTACCGATGGATCCGATGATCGTACCGCCGATGGTTATGATGATCATCATCACCATTATCGGAAGGAACATCGACTGGGCGTAAACAGCATTGTAAACATCTGACGGAGTGACACCTTCCTTCACGGATCCGTTGAGGATGGTGTTCTGATTCCCTGCACTCACAGGATTCATGGTGAAATCCGGGGCCAATGATGAACCGGCGTCCGATTCTATAGCATATCTGGATATCTCACCGCTCATGCTCGCAATGACGCTGTATGCGGCAGCGGTGGAAAGGCTGTTGGTCATTCCCGCATCCGTCTGATGCCAATAGATCGACACGGCTCCTCTTTCATCCGACAGGCCGGATATGCCGTCTTTGATCTTTGCATCGAATCCCTTTTCGATGACCAATAGCGTACTCAGGCCATGTTCTTTCATGGCGTTGATTATGTCATTGTTCCTTTCAGTTTCACTGATGCCCGTGATCATTATGACATACTTATCTGGGTCATCATAAAATGCTCGTACTCCGGCTATGGCGACATCGGAATATTCTGTTCCTTCGTCAAGATCCACCACACCGATCTCGGAAGGTTCAGAGATCTCCGCGGTCTGTTCTCCGACCATTGTTCCTACTGCTGAAAGAACAATGATCATCACCAACATCGTAACCAATGAACCTACGGTCAATTGCTCTTTCAGTTCCTTTCGGATAAGGTTTGAAAGATGGTTCATTGTTTCACCGCCTTTACGAACACTTCTTCAACAGTTTCAACGCCGAACTTTTCCTTCAGTTCTTTCGGAACTCCTTCAAGGACTATCTCTCCTTTGTTCACTAACGCAATGCGGTCGCACAGCATATCCACTTCAAACATATTATGCGACGACAGAAGAACAGAAACACCCTTTTTCGAAATGTCGCGGATGATATCACGTATCTCGAATGCGTTGACCACATCGAGTCCGGATGTGACCTCATCCAATATCGCGAATTTCGGATTGGGCATTATCGCTCTTGCGATCAGAAGGCGGCGCATCATTCCTTTGCTGTATGAATCCACCTTTGAATCAATACGGTCGCCGAGATCTGTTATTTCGATACCCTTCCGGATCATCTTCTCTGCCTCTTCCCCGTCAGCAAAGAAATTGGCAATGAACTTCAGATACGCACGTCCCGTAAGATCTTTGTACGCTCCTGCATCCTCAGGAAGGTAACTTATTATCTTCCTTACCTCGTCAGGTTCAGTTGCCACGTCCTTACCGTATACCGAAATGCTGCCTGATGTGATCTTGAGCAGCGTGGAGATCATTCTCAATGTTGTTGTCTTCCCGGCACCGTTCGGACCGATCAGTCCGAATATTTCCCCTTCTTTCACGGAGAAACTGATGCCTTTGACCGCTTCGTGATCTCCGTAACTCTTGCAAAGATCCTTCACTACCAATGCGTCCATTTTCTTTCCCTTCTTTCAATCATCTGTTTTAAACAGTTCTTCTATACTCTTTTTGAAAAATTTTGACATTTTGAATGCTAACGTCAGAGACGGATCGTACTTTCCGTTCTCTATTGCGATTATCGTCTGTCTTGTAACACTGAGCGCCGCTGCCAGATCTTCTTGGGTGATTCCGAGAACGGCCCTTTGCACCCTGATATCATTCTTCATCGCACGTCCTTCCCTTGATCATGAAATGCTGTATGATGCTGAAAGCCACCAGATACAAGATAAAAACGCACATGAGCGCAGCGCCGACAGGTACGGCCCAGTCCCAATAATCTTCGGCGTATATCAGAACCGCACCGATCAGACCGGCAGGTGCCAAGATGAGGTACATGGCCTTCTGTGCCGCTTTGCCGTTAACGTCGAGATACATCTCATCGGTCAGTTCCATGGGCGGATATTTTTTGATGGTATTCCTTGCCACCAAATAAGAGAACATGGTCATTATGACGATCGAGGCCAGAACAGCAAAGGGATCCATCGTAACAGCACTCACGACAGCAACAACTGCCGCGGTCAGTACTATTGCTAACAGATATGTGGTCTGAGCCTTCTTCTGTTCTTCTGTAAGATCGGATCCTTTGCGCATCTATTCACCATTTCGTTCTTTAATGTAAAGTATACATTACATTAAGTTAATAAAGCTTTACATCAAAGTTCAGCAGAAAGCCGAAAATAAAACGAAAACTGAAAAAGGAAAAGGGTTGAAAACAGGTCTACTGACCCATTGCTTTGTTGATAGTTTCCTGAAGACTCTGGAATTTTTCGCGGAGACCTTTTTCCTGACGGTCGAGGGCCTTTATGCGTACATCCAGTGTCTCTGCGGTATCTTCAAGTTCTGATCTCAACACAGCTTTGTCGTCGACCTTCATTAAAATGGAACCGACCGATCTGTAAACGTCGCCTGATGATTTATCAAGCTCTGCTACGGTCCTTTCCATTTCTTTCTTCTGGGCATCCATCTGCATCTTCTGCGTGGAAACCGTCTGAAGCTGCTGCTGTACCTGCTGGATCTGGTTTATCTGATTCTGAAGCTGGGGGCTGATGCTGTTCATTTTCTCACCTTGTTATCTTTTCGATGTCTTGAGCGATCTTTATCCATCCAATATACGAATTAAGTGCTGCGCGCATTGCTGTAGTGTCTGACGCAGATATATGGATATCTGCCTCTTCGCCCCGGATGTTTATGGACGCGGAGGTCCTCGGGAGAGAACGCTCCGCTTCCGGTGATATGACCGAAACGATGTCAGCATTCACTGTCAGCTTTGCAGTCAGCATGTTCAGTCGGATTTGAGGACCTTCCTTACGTTCGGTCTTTCCTTGTAGAAGATCTTCGATCCGCACTTCTCACACTGAAGTCCCAGCGCATTCACGTTGCGTATGGGTTCGTTGCACTTTCCGCATTTGTACATTTGATCCCTCACTCAGGCACTTGCGATATGGCCTTCTTTGCCACAGGTGTGTACGCTGCTGCCGCGAACTTGACACCGCAGTGCCTGCAGTACCAAATTCCCGAGCTCTCCCTTTTAACGGAGGCGTGGTGGCACACCGGGCACTCATGGCTCATCTTCTGTGTTTTCTCAATGTTCTTGACTCTGTTACGGACAACTACACCGTATCTAGAGCCGAACCTTCCGGAACTTCCGGCCTTGACTGTTCTTTTGGTCATTAGTATCACCCTATGAGCTTTCTGATCTCTTTGCCCTTTTCCACAGCGGCGTCCAAGCACTGAGTCAATTCCTCAAGTGTTATGGTGCCGTCTTCGCCTTTCTGCATTGCACGGAAACTTCCGTCGTCGTCCGTTGCGATGGTCAAGCGTGCAGATGAAATCTGCTCTTCGTCGAAATTTGGGTCAAGTATTAAAGTATTTCCTATCTTAGCCGCCGTAACCGATATGGGAAGGCAGGTGACCGGTAACGGTTTGTCTGCGTCACCCTTGCCGTACTGCACCACAGGTATAGTCGCCGTCTTCAGTGCAGAGACCGCCGCAAGGTTAGCTGCGTCGAATAAGTTGCCGTCGTAGTTTAACGCGTAGATATCAATGAAACACATCCAAACCGCCTCGCCTTCCACGATGCACAGTTCTTCAACGTTGACCATTCCTGATTCACGGATACCACGATCGACGACTCTTGCAAGCTCGATCGCGTCCTCTCCCGGAGGTCCGGATTCGAACATCGGGTGTGCCATTGGGATCAATTCAGCACCGGTGGTCAGTACACCTGATCTCGGTGAATCTCCGTACGGAGTGCCGGGAACGATCTTCACGCCTGCGATCACTTCGGTGTTACCGAATTTCACGATAGCGGAACCGTCTGCTGATTCGATCACGTTCGTTTCAATGGTTATCTCGCGCAGATCGGTCGGAGAACGCCCGTCAACACGTGTTCCTTTCTTCAGGAGTTCCTCTATGTGGTTCTTCCTGATCTCTGCGATGATCGCTCTACTCATCGGTCTCGCCTCCTGTGTCCTTGGAGTACTTGCGTTTGAGAGCATCCTTCTGTAATCTGTAGACCTCGTGGCAGGCTTCGACACCCATTCCTATGGCCTTGTCAAATTCCTCACGGGTCATGTTGCCGTCCATCTGCATCAAAACGATCTCGTTGGTCTTCGGGATGATCGCCAAAGGTACGTCGGCTTGACCGTAGTTGTCCTCTTCCTTGTTGAGGTCGAGGAGAACGTGTCCATCCGCTTTCCCTACTGCGACCGCAGGAACGATATCCCTCATCGGGATGCCTGCATCCGCAAGTGCAACAGATGCCGCTGTAAGTCCGGCGCATCTCGTTCCTGCGTTCGCCTGAAGTATTTCTATGTACACATCGATCGAAGCACGAGGATAGAGTTCTGTAAGAACAACCGATTCCAACGCTTCTGCGATTATCTTTGAGATCTCCACAGAACGTCTGTCCGGTCCCGGTCTCTTTCTGTCACTGACCGAGAATGCCATCATGTTGTATTTACACTGAATGATCGCTTTCTGAGGATTCTGGAGGTGCCTGGGGTGGCACTCACGGGGACCGTAAACTGCTGCACGTACCTTGTTCTTTCCTATCTCCACGTAAGCGGAACCGTCCGCGTTCTTTACTACACCGGCCTCGATCTTTATAGGCCTCAATTCTCCGGCAGTCCTGCCGTCAAGTCTTATTCCGTCTTTGTTGACAAGTTCTAGATCTGAATGTCCGCTCATGTTCATTCCTCCTGAGGGATTCTTT
>JGI994J12354_10000825_pt1 | contig 31498 bp, 31 predicted proteins | sample IntmicLarv3ML3BL_FD_12354 | JGI IMG/M metagenome (IMG submission 12354) | reverse complement strand
ACTTTGCGGTTTTTACTGCCTGTTGCGGCAGCGATTGCGAAAAATGCCCGATTTGAGGGGCGGGGAAGACTGCCGGAGAGACCAATCGGAGATATCTTGCTGTCACTTGAAGAAAACGGATGCAGTGCAAGCGGGAAGAGACTTCCGCTGTCTCTGCAGGGGTGCCTGAAAGCAGGTGTCTTTAGAATTCCGGGAGATGTCAGTTCACAATTTGTCTCCGGTCTTTTGATGGCACTGCCTGTTTTACAGGGCGACAGTCAAATTGTCTTGACAACACCGCTGGAATCTGCAGCGTATGTGGACATGACGATTAACACTTTGAAAAAATTTGGGGTACAGATAGTACGCAGTGCAAAGGGATACTCTGTGCCCGGATGTCAGACATACAGATCGCCAGAGGAATACGAAGTTGAGGGTGATTGGTCGGGTGCGGCGTTCTTCGAGGCGGCTAATATAATAGGCGGAAATGTGAAAATCAGCGGTCTGCACGCTGATTCGGCACAACCGGATAAGGCAATTGCGAGTTTTGCAAAGGGACTTCCGGATGAAGTGGATGTTTCTGCGTTTCCTGATCTTTTTCCGGTTTTAGCAGTGCTTGCCTGTTCAAAGCAGGGTGATACACTCTTAAAGGGTGCGGCACGGCTTAGAATTAAAGAGAGCGACAGAATAGCAGAAACTGCGAGAATGATTACAGACCTTGGCGGTTATGTTGATGCAGGAGAGGACTTTCTTCTTATTCATGGAAAGGGCAGACTTCAAGGCGGAATAACCGACAGTGCAAACGACCACAGAATAGCAATGTCGGCGGCAATAGCAGCAGGTATATGCGATAACCCTGTAACAGTGACAGGTGCGGAGGCTGTGAACAAGAGCTTCCCCGGATTTTGGCAGGAAATTAAGAAACTTGAGCAGAGAAAAGGAGAGAAATAAAATGTCAATGCAGAAAATCAGAGAAGAAATAGACAGAATTGATGACGAGCTTGTTGAAACCTTTGCCCGCAGAATGAATGCTGTTTCTAAAATTGCGAAAGTTAAAGCTGAAGGCGGAACCGCTGTGGCTCACCCTGACAGAGAGCGTGAAATAATTCTGCGTACAACAGGGCAGGTGCCGGAAAACCTCTCCGGATATACAAGAATCCTGATGAACAACCTGTTTGACCTCTCCCGCTCATACCAGCGGCAGTTGATGCGAGAGGGTGAAGCTGAGCTGGTGGTCAAAATAAAGACAGCAGTTTCTGACACCCCCAAGGTGCTTCCCCAAAAAGCGCGGGTTGCGTGTCAGGGAATTGCGGGAGCGTACTCCCAACTGTCCTGCGATAAGCTGTTTCCCATGGCAGATATCATGTATTTCAAGAGCTTTGAAGGTGTTTTTTCTGCTGTGGAAAAAGGGATGTGCCAATACGGAATGCTTCCAATAGAAAACAGCACCTATGGTGCCGTAAGTGAGGTATACGACCTGCTGAGAAGCAGGGATGTATATATTGTGCGCGGAACAAAGCTTCAGATAAGCCATGCGCTCCTCGCAAACAGCGGGGCAAAAATGGAGGGCATAAAGGAGATCGTCTCCCACGAACAGGCTCTCGGGCAGTGCTCGGAGTTTCTCGCTGCACATCCGGATATCAAGATAACAGTGTATGAGAACACGGCAACGGCTGCCCGTATTGTCGCCGAGAGCGGCAGACTGGATTTAGCCTCTATTTCATCACCGGAATGCGCGGGATTATATGAATTAAGTATATTGGATGAGAATGTGCGTAATGAAAGCGGAAACTACACAAGATTTATCTGCATCTCCCGCAATATGGAAGTATATCCGGGAGCGGATAAGATGAGCCTGATGCTCACAACGGAGCACAGACCGGGGGCGCTGTATTCAGTCATCGCCAAGCTTGCATCTCTGGGTGTTAACCTGTCCAAGCTGGAGAGCCGCCCGATTCCGGGCAGGGATTTTGAGTTCATGTTCTATCTGGTGCTTGATGCCTCTGTATACTCCGAGGAAGTATTGTCTCTTCTGGGAGATATGTCTGAGGGAACGGAGATGTTCAGATATCTTGGGGCATATAGCGAGGTATAAAGATGAGATGCGGACTTATTGGCAAAAAACTGGGGCATAGCCATTCCAAGATAATACATGAGATGCTTGGAATTTATGGATATGACCTGTTGGAGTCAGAACCGGAAGCTCTGAGCAGTCTTGTGGCAGATGAAAAATACAGCGGATTTAATGTCACAATACCTTATAAATTAAAAGTAATGCCTCTCTGCTCACAGATTTCAGAAGAGGCGGAATTAATTGGCTGTGTGAACACACTTGTTCGGAATGCAGATGGCAGTATACATGGGTACAACACAGATTTTTTTGGATTTAAAATAATGAGCGCCAAGGCGGGAATTGACTTCAAAGGGAAAAAAGTCCTGATTCTCGGCTCCGGCGGAACCAGTAAGACAGCTTCCTCTGTGGTGAAATCTGAGGGAGCGGCAGAGATAGTCGTTATATCGAGAAGCGGCGATGTCACTTATAGCGATTTAGAAAAACACAGAGACGCACAAGTGCTTATAAACACCACTCCTGTGGGGATGTATCCCGAAAATGCAAGCATCCCAATTTCTCTGGAGCCTTTTACAAACCTCTGCGGTGTTCTGGATGTTGTTTACAATCCCGTAAAAACGCGGCTTATACAACAGGCAGAGCAGATGAATATCCCGTGTTCCGGCGGGCTGTATATGCTGGCAGCTCAGGCTGTGGCGGCAGCGGAGCTTTTCACAGGCGAGAGTTTGCTGGAACGGGTGGATGAGATTTTTGAAAAGCTTCGGGCGCTGGTGGAGAACATTGTGATAATCGGCATGCCGGGCAGCGGCAAGAGCAGTCTGGGCAGGATTGCGGCAGAGCTTATGGACCGCGAATTTCTGGATACCGACACAATGATTGAAGCGAAAAGCGGAATGAACATTCCCGATATATTTGAAAAACACGGAGAAACACATTTCAGAGCGCTGGAGTGCGAGGTGGTTTCTGAATGCGGCAAACGAACAGGTGTGGTAATATCCACAGGCGGCGGAGTGCCTATGCGGCTTGAAAACAGGGAAAACCTGATACAAAACGGGAAAATCATCCTTATTTGTCGCGAAATTGATAATCTCGCAAGGAAAGGCAGACCTCTTTCGGCAGATATGGATGCCCTGAAGCGGTTGGAAAAGGAACGTATGCCGGTATATAAGGACATGGCTGATGTGGTCATTGACAACAAGGGCAGTATTAATGATGTTGCGAAGAAAATCGTGGAGGCATTCATATGAAGATACTTGTTATAAACGGACCAAATATGAATATGCTGGGGATAAGAGAAAAGACGCTTTACGGCAGCGGAACATATGATGATCTTTGCGATTTCATACGCAAACACTGTGAAAATAGAAATGTAGAAGCTTCGTTTGTTCAGTCAAATCACGAAGGCGCAATAGTGGACGCGATACAAGCGGCATACGGAGTATGCGACGGCATTGTGATAAATCCGGCAGCGTATACCCATACAAGTGTTGCGATACTTGACGCAGTGAAGGCTGTGGGAGTTCCCGCTGTTGAGGTGCACATCAGCGATGTGGATTCCCGTGAGGACTTCAGACGGGTATCGTATATACGGCAGGCGTGTGTAAAAACCATTGCAGGTAAAGGCTTTGAAGGGTATACGGAAGCTGTCGATTATTTATTGGAAATAAATGCAATTAAAGAATTGTAGATTGCTCCAAAAATTTAGCCTTTACAAACGCATAAACAAGTGTTATAGTCTAGGTAAGTTAATAAGAATCTATTTTGTGTCCCCCGTCGGCATCTTTGTTTGACGAGTGGGATTAACAAGCGAATCGGGTGTGAATCCCGAACGGTGCCGCCGCTGTATGCGTTGAGACCGTTACCCGTTGGCGAAAGCCAGTCATTGGAGAAATCTGAGAAGGCAGGGTGCGGACGTGGAGCAAAATGCTCCGGATACGTGAGTCAGAAGACCTACAAAGTAGTTGATAATGTTACTCCTGCGGGCAAAACAGGGGCTGACATTGAATTCATTTTATGCAGAAAAACGGCTGCACATGTATTTTACATGTGCAGCCTTATGTTTTTTTGATCGTCCTATTAAGTTGCTTTATCAGGAATACTCTCGATTTTCTGATAAAAGTGAAATTGTCAATAGCGGAGTCTCACCGCATTTGATACCTCTCTTTTATGAAGCGGACATCTCACCGCTTCGTGTAGTCTTCCTTGTTTGGAGCGGACGTCTCACCGCTTCACGTAGTATTCTTTGTTTGAAGCGGATGTCTCACCGCTTCAGCGCCCCTCTTGGCCGAAGCGGAGTCTCGCCGCTTCAGGGTCGTCTCTATTGTTTGAAGCGGACATCTCACCGCTTTAGGCAGTCTGTCTTGTTTGGAGCGGATATCTCCTCGCTTCCGACAAGCCCCTTCTTAACCGCCCGGGTTCGGCTTTGCCATGCCGTCCTCCCCGGGCGGTAAAATATTTGTCTGGAGCAGAAGAGGTTATGTATTGTCTGTTATTGATTTCATCATCGCCTTACAGCCCAGATTGACATCTTGCCAGGTTTCCTCAAAGTTTCCTGTGTACCAGGGGTCGGCAATATCTCTGGTTTGTCCGGCAAAGCCAAGAAGGAGAGAAATTTTATTATCCGGATCGTTTTCGTACATCTTGAGCATATTTCTATAATTTGCGGCATCCATGCCCACAAGATAGTCATAATGATCGTAGTCATCACGACGCAGTTTTCTGGCAAACTTGCCGGAAGAGTCTATGCCGTGCTGGAGCATCTTGTCTCTGGATTGAGGATAGACAGGATTTCCAAGCTCTTCAGCGCTTGTGCCTGCTGAAGCAATCTCAAAGTCTGATGATAAGCCTGCCTGATTTGCAATGTGCTTCATAACAAACTCCGCCATTGGGCTTCGGCAGATGTTGCCATGACAGACGAACAGTATTTTGGTCATTCGCAGCCTCCGAATATGTAATTATTTCATTTTAGATGATAGCATGCAGCGCTTTACTCTGTCAATTTGATGTTAAAAGTCTGTTTATTATAAACTAAAGCCGCCGGAGACATGTGATCTCCGGCGGTTGAATACTATGCTTGTTCGGAGGTTTCGATTGGGAATAGGTCTTTGTAGTTTTCACGTTCCAAGTCATTTTGGGGCGGTGTTGGCATCAGTCCCGCATATTCTGTAGCTGAGCCCATTTTTGTAATATCAGGGATATGGTCAATGCCTTTATTGTTCTTTTTTGCTTTTTTCTCATTCTTTTTCATAGTTAAACACTCCCGGGCATATGCCCTTCTGCAATATTTTGAACACATTCTGCCATCTCTTGTTTAGATTTTGCGTTGCGCGCTGTTTTTATGAGAATGGCACGCTCAGTGTCTCCCATTCTGGAGAAGTTCTCCATTGCCGGCAAATTTCTCGCCAGCTCAATCCCCAGACCAATGGGTATATCATCATTTCCTTTTGCTTTTTTCAAGCTTACACTTCCTTTTGTGAGGTTGTATATAAAGTATGTGCAGTTAAATATGGTTTTATTATTAATGAATGTACTTGAAAAAGAATAAAAACTAATATAGTATTCTAAAAAAACATAAGAGGTGCCGATATGAGAAGAAAAGACAGAGAAACATCGAGAGAAGCAGCACTTGAAGTGATAGATAAATGCCAATTTGCCGTTTTCTCCATGGTAGATGCCGATGGAATGCCGTACTGTGTTCCTCTCAGTATAGCGAGAGATGGAGACGCGGTATATTTTCACTGCGCAAAAGAGGGAAAAAAGACGGACTGTCTTACGGAAAAAGCTGAGGTGTGTATTAGCTGCGTCGGAAATGTTGAAGCGATGACAGACAAATTCTCGGTGAAATACGAGAGTGCCACCATTTTCGGCAAGGCGCGGGAAATTGAAGAAACCGGAGAAAAGCTTCACGCACTGCGGATTCTTTCGGAGAGACATTGTCCTGAGATGATGCATGCCTTTGACAAAGAGACGGGAACAAGTATGAGCCGCACAGGAGTTTGGCGTGTGGACATTGAAGAGATCAGCGGTAAAGCAAATGCTTAGAATTATTTAAAAAATATTTCGTTCTTTATTCATTTTCTAGACATAAGTGTATATTATTCTATACTCACAGAACAGATTGAGTAGCTTTCAGCTTATAAGGAGGCAATATACATGTACGACAACAATGAAGAAAACAAGAAAATGAATGACGAACGTGTGGACGGCGAGTACTCATTTTCATACAATAATGAGAGAAGCATTGATGAAAGCGAGCGGGTAAGAGCGTACTCCGACGCCGGCTATATTCCAGCAAGTGAGGCACCAAAGGTACCCCCAAATATAACAGCTATAACAGTACATCAGAACAAAACGCGAAGAAAAAAAAGAAAAGTCCCTCTGGATTTGGCAGGATATTAGCGCTTTGTCTGTGCTGTGCCATTATAGGCGGGTCATCGGGATATTTTGGAGCTGTTTTAGCAAACAACACTAATGGAAATAATGCAGCGGCTATCCCGCCAACAAGCAACGCTCCGGAGCACCCAGACGGTAAAACAGAAGCCCAGACAGTAATTCCTCCGGTACCCAGCAATACAGTTAATCCGACAATTTCTGTTGACGGAGCAGAGATTAGCGCCGAACAGCTTTATGAGATGGCATGTCCCCAGACAGTCGGAATCTCCAGCGAGATTACCACAGCTAATATTTTCGGTCAGCCAACCAGCAGTTCTGTATCCGGTTCAGGCTTTATCATCAGCAGTGACGGATATATTCTGACAAACTATCATGTGGTGCAGGAAGCCCATGCCAGAGGAACTGAGATAAAAGTTATGCTCCACAATGGAGACAGCTATCCTGCGGAAGTAGTTGGCTTTGAAAATGACGGTACAGATATTGCCGTACTTAAAATTGATGCCACGGGGCTGTCACCTGTGACAATCGGAGACAGTGACAACCTGAAAGTGGGCGAGACGGTCTATGCGCTGGGAAATCCGCTGGGAGAATTGTTGTATACCATAACCCGTGGAATGGTGTCTGCAATGGACAGGGTGATTGCCACTAGCCAATATGAGGTAGACAAAATAAATATGTTTCAGGTTGATGTTGCTATAAACAACGGTAACTCAGGGGGTCCGATTTTCAACACAAGAGGCGAAGTGGTGGGAATAGCCACTGCGAAATTTACCGCTACCGGTGTGGAAGGCCTTGGTTTCGCACTGCCGATTAATGATGCTGTTAATCTGGCAAACGATATTATCAAAAACGGATATGTAAGCGGCAAGGCAGAATTTGGTGTGAAGATTGAAGACACATATGGTCCTTACATCGCACAGTATTACGGAATGCCTGAGGGCGCATATGTGGTTTCTGTTGAGCCGGGAAGCTGCTCTGAAACAGCAGGTATCCAGTCCGGTGATGTGATTATTGCGCTGGATAATACAGAGATTAGAAGCTATTCGGATCTGAAAATCGCAAAGCGTGATTACAGCGCCGGAGATACAGCGACTGTGAAAGTCTATAGAGACGGCGAATACCTTGAGATGACTATTGTATTTGATGAAAGCACAAGTACAAGCGGCAACCAAACAGAAACAGATAGTTCAAAGCAGCGCCCGGAACAGCGGCCATTCAGCTAAAGCGGTGAGCAGCAATCCCCGGCGGCTTAACACTAAGCTGACCACAGGGCTTATATAGATGAACGGCGGCTGAATGCAAGCCGCAAGTGAAAACCTTCTAATACTCCTCTTATAAACAACCCTCAAGGCATATGCCTTGAGGGTTGTTTAGTGCTATTACAAATTTAACCTGCGAGCTCAAAAAAATTATCTAACTTTGTGTCTTTCCCGAATATCTCATTATACTGCAATATCTGATATTCATATACAATGCTCTTGTAATCCTCCGGAAGCTCATCTACGGTCTCATAGTTGACACCTGTTTCGGTCATAAAACCCAGCGTATTTATTACAGGGAGCTTTTGTGATACTTTGTGAAGAAAGCTCTGATACCCTGTCATTTTCAAACCGGCTGTTTCCATCAGAAGGGGACCAAGGAAGTTCAGTGACAGGCTTTTGCCGTCACCGCCGTCAATATCGTAATTTGCCCAGAGGCAATATGGAACCATCTGGCGGTACTGAAGAGCGGCATAGTGGCGGGTTTCTAAATTACCGCCGAGCATTAGCTCATAGAATTCTTTTTCAACTTGCGGCTGATGGTCGCCGAAAAGCAGGATAACTGTTTTTTCATCAACGGATGAGAAATAATCTATCAGCCATTCAAGAGCCAGATCGCTTTGTTTCATAAGAGAGAGGAACTGGTCGATTCGGGGAAATACATCGTCCATTGGTTCTTGAAGTCGGATAAGATCAGGGAGACCTTTGTATTCAACGTTATATGCACTGTGATTTTGCATGGTTATATTGAAGATAAATAGCTTTTCGCCCTCTTTTTTTTCTTCAAATACCCTGACAACATTCTCATAATTGCATTGATCTGTGATATAATTGCGCATATATTTACGCTTGGTAAAGTCATCCTTAAAATATACTTCATCAAAGCCGTAATTCGCATAGACCGGAATCCTGTTCCATCCGGATTTCAGATATGGATGCATGGCCACGGTGCGGTATCCCAGCGTGTTCATCTGCCCGACAATAGATGTGCTGCGTTCATCCACATACAGCTGATACGGGACTGTGTCGTCAGGCAGGAAATGCATGGTGTTTCCTGTGAGGAACTCATACTCTGAGTTGGCAGTAGTTCCGCCGAAGACAGAGGAATATGCCCAGCCTTTTATGCAGTTTTCAGAAAGACTCCTATAGTATGGCATTACAGGCTCATTTACAGGCAGTCTGCCCAACACTTCCAGATCTGCAAAAGACTCACCCATTATAACGATGACATTAACAGGGTTTTCCTCATCTGTGGAGGCATCAGGGACGCTTTCGGCAATTCTCTTTGCGTTGTTCTCACTGTAGCCATCCGGTTCTTCCCCAACACTATACCGGAGAGAGACACAGAAGTTTAAAATGAGTCCATTTCCGCGAGTGGTCCACATTGAAGGCTCGATACCGGAGTTCGCAAGAAAATTGGTTTGGAAAAAAACCACGAAATAGACAGCAGCAACAACNCCNACAGCAGCGGTTACAATGATTTTAGGTCTTTTTGTATCCTTTTTCCATGGAAGGGCAAGAAGGATAGCTATGTAAGCTAAAAAAACGAAAAAAACGATTATTTGGGTATTATCTGGTGTATAATCGTATCCTGCGGCTACATTTGCTGCGGTGCGAAGACTCATTATATCTCCAGGGAAAATCGTCCGTCCTCGAAATGAGTAGACATAGTGGTTGATGTTTCCCAGTATAAAGAAAATAGATGCGGCGATTCCGGAAGCCAGCTTCATTCTGCCTGATACAAGATAGCAGAGAAAATACACAAGAAAATACCAAAATAAGTTGAGAGAAACCTGAAGTGTGCTAAAATAGGCAAAGGGACGGTTGTTATTTAAAATCTCAACAAGTGCATACATGAAAAATGGACCGATGAGAAAGAAAATCACCATTGGTATTTTGCTATGGAGAACATAGCTAACTTTTGTCTTAATTGAATTTTGTTCAGACAAAGCTTTGAGAAAAGACATTGTGATACCCCATAAATTGTATTTTTTCAATATGAATTATACCAGATAGGCGATATGTTGTAAACGGGTCGAATTAGGTGTATAATCTAAATGTTTCCTTAAATTTTCATTAATTGGAGGGAAGAAATGAGAAAACGAACAAAAGTAAGCATTTTAATTATTTTAACAGTCATAGTTTTGCTGGGAACGGTTATTTTTACCATTTTTTTAGATCCCAAAGCGAATTCGCAGCCTAGGGATACAATGGCTGCAACCGATATACCAAGGTCTTCTGATGACGGTGAACCGGCACAGCATGCTGAGTATCCGGCAGTACATGAACCCATTGAAAAAAGAGCTTGGGAAATCATGGCGGAAATGAGTGAGCGTGAGAAAATCTGCCAGATGTTTATCGTATATCCGGAAGCGGTTGGGACGGTGACAGGCGCGGATGAGACACTTTTGAGCGGTCTTGAAAGCTATCCGGTTGGCGGATTTGTGTTTTCTGCTGAAAACCTTGAGGCAGGCAATGAAGTCACAATCGAGACAGTGGGGAAGATGCAGGAGTGGTCAAAGCTGGGTCTTATCATAACCGCAGATGAAGAAGGCGGGCGTGTTAACAGGCTGATGAGCACCCTTGATACCACATGGATAGATAACATGCTGTCCCACAAGGATATGGGAGCACAGACTGCATATGACAACGCCGCAACAATAGCGGCGGATTTGAAGGTTCATGGTTTCAATACAGACCTTGCGCCCGTTGCAGATGTGCTTTCAAACCCTGAAAACACTGTGATAGGCGATAGAGCATATAGTGATGATTTCCGGCAGGCGGCGGAACTGGTGGCAAGCGCAGTCAGGGGATTCAGCGACAGCGGAGTAATCTGTGCGCTCAAGCACTTTCCCGGTCACGGCGATACGGCGGAGGACAGCCATTTTGATCCTGCCATTGTGAGAAAATCCCCGGAACAACTAAGAGAAGAAGAGTTTTTGCCATTTATTGCAGGTATTGAAGCCGGAGCAGATATGGTAATGATAGGGCATCTTACGATTCCGATGCTGAGTGATGAGCCGGCAACCGTATCAAGAGAAATAGTAACCGGACTGCTCCGTGAAGAGATCGGATTTGATGGTGTGGTGATTACTGATAGTCTGGAAATGGGAGCTATAACATCGTATGAGACAGGTCAGCTTGTGGTAAAAGCGGTAAACGCCGGGATAGATATTTTGCTCGGTCCCGACAATCTGGCAAGAGCTGTTGAAGGTATGGAACTGGCACTCGGAATGGGTGAACTCACTTGGGAGAGAATTGAAGAGAGTGTCATCCGAATACTGATAATGAAACTGGAAAACGGTATCATTGAATAAGAAATATATAAAAACAAGGTGTGTATTAATAACACGCCTTGTTTTTATAATATTTTTGTAAACAAATTGAAACATGTTAGACTCTCTCTAAAGAAAGAGTTTTTTTCACCTGCAGTGATATTCAAGGGAGAGGCGTTCTACTGCGGCGATATCGCATTCACCTGCACTAAGCGCTTTGAAACAGGCAGCAGGACCGTCTACAACACGAATGCGCGCAAAAACATTAGCATAATCCTCACTTGCTTCTATATAGTCTTTAATAAGCTGAGAAGAGACATAGAGAACCTTATCATTAAATTGCGCTGTGCGCTTTATCTGAGATTCCTGAGGCACTGCAAAAACAACTTGACTGTCAAGATAAGGGCTTATAGAGGAGAGGTCAGTGGCGGTGCCGGTAGAGAATCCCCATGCGCAGTCGATATTGCCGCTGTTTAGCTCAATCTTGACATCTGTGGCTATAATAGGCTGGAACTTCAGTTTCCAACCCAGCTTTGCACACACACGTCTGGCAAGGTCGATATCAAAACCTGTGTAGCTGCCGGACTCTTTCGTGGCTCGCGGTTCAGAATTCGCATCAAAACCAATAATGAACGTGCGCTCCTCCGGAATTGTTACATCTTCCGGCAGTGAGGAAAGAGCCTGACTATCCGGCTTAATGGAGACATCACGAGAACCAAGCCATTTTGCTGAGAGCTCAGCTAAATCACTGCCTGCGCTAAGCTCGGAAAGTGCGGCAGATACAACATGGGAAATTGGATCACCTGATCTGAATACGACGGTTAGCTTGTCAGTATATAAATCCTTTCCTACCACACGGTACGGCGCTTTTATCTGATTTCCGCAGCCGGAAACCGAAAGTATAAGCATAAATGCGAGCATAAGCATAAATGCTCTTTTTATTTTTTTTATGTAATTCATATATTATATCCTGTGAAAATAGTATGTCGTCCCTTTTTAGGGACGACATCTATAATAGTGTATTTACATAGACAAAGCAATAGACAAAGTGTAAATAATGGTTCCATTTTCTTAATTATCATTTGCAAGGAATTTTTTAGTGCGCTCTTCACGGGGATTGTCGAAAACTTCCTGCGGCGTTCCCTGCTCGGCAATGACTCCGCCGTCCATGAAAATCACCCTGTCAGACACAGCGCGGGCGAAAGCCATCTCGTGTGTGACAATTATCATAGTTCGTTTCTGCTCGGCGAGTTCGCGGATGGCTTTTAAAACCTCACCGGTCAGCTCCGGGTCAAGGGCACTTGTGGGTTCATCAAAACATAAAATGTCCGGTGAGAGAGCTAGGGCACGGGCGATGGCAACGCGCTGCTGCTGCCCTCCGGAGAGTTGATGCGGATAGTTTTCACATTTATCAGAGAGTCCGATCTGGCAGAGAAGGGCGCGTGCGCTCCGGTCGATTTCTTCGATAATTGCCTTTTTATTCTGTCTGTAATCGCTGCGCTCTTTTGCTAAAAGCTCAGAAGCGAGCTTGACATTTTGCAGCGCCGTGTATTGCGGAAATAAGTTGAAACTCTGGAAAACCAGACCGAAATGCAGGCGTTTTCTCCTGATTTCGCGCTCTTTCTGCGTCTCAGGATCATTCGCATCGAAAATCACATCACCATTTACTATAATCTTCCCGCCGTTTGGTTTCTCCAAAAAATTCAAACAGCGGAGCAGAGTGGTCTTGCCGCTTCCGGAAGATCCGATAATTGAAATAGTTTCACCCTTTCCAAGGGAGAAATCTATATCCCGCAGCACTTCGGTGCTGCCGAAGCTTTTTTGCAGGCTTTTTACTTCTAATACAGGCATATCTGGTCTCCTATCTGAAATAGCCGAGTTTCTTTTCACCATAGCCAAGCAGCAGGGTAATCAGCCCTATAGCGATGAGAAAGAAAACTCCTGTAGAAAACAGCGGCCAGATGAGACCCTTGGCTGTGTATTCCTCTGCCATCATGATTATTTCTTTATTGGATATGATTCTGGCCAGTGAGGTGTCTTTTACAAGAGTGATTACCTCGTTGCCCATTGGCGGGAAAATGCGTTTTATAACTTGAAGCAGAGTGACCTTGAAGAATATCTGCGCTTTTGTCATGCCCAGAACCTGTCCGGCCTCATTCTGACCGATTGGAATACTCTCAATGCCGCCTCTGTAAATTTCAGAAAAATAACAAGCGTAATTTATTATAAATGCCGCTGCACTTGCCCAAAAACGGTTGTTTGGAATGTTTGCCCATATGGGCTTATCAAAAAGCAGACTTGGAGCAAAGAATATAATGATTATTTGAAGCATCAGGGGAGTGCCCCTGATTATCCAGACGAAAGTTTTTGTGAGCCATGAGATTGGTTTTACACGGCTCATAGAACCGAATGCAACAACAAGACCCAAGGGTAAACCAAGGAGAAGTGTTACTGCAAACAGCTTGCCGTTTATTATAAAGCTTTCCATCAGCCTTTCTAATACCAGACTTGATTCCCCCAGTCTTTGAAGTATTAAGGCAGTGTCCATATGTATATGTCCCCCGATTCAGTGGTGAGGTAATTGCAGTGTAATAGCCCGGCAGCAAATATGTCGCTGCCGGGCGAAATGGTTAGCAGTTTGTTCGAGAAGTGAGCTTACTCAGAAATTGCAGGAGCCAGAGTGAGCCCGTATTTCTCGGCAAGTGTGCCTAGTGTGCCGTCTGCTACGAGGTCTTTAATAACAGCATTGACTATTTCTGTCATATCTGAACCTTTGCGGAAGGCTATTCCATATTCTTCGGTTGCGAGTTCAAGGTCTTCAATCATTTTCAAATCAGCAAAGTCGGTGCCTTCGCCAATCATGGTTTTTGCCAGTGTCCAGTCCAGAACGGCGGCAGATGCCATACCGGATTTTACTTCCAACAGACAGTCAGTCTGCTTTGCTTTTCCGATGTACTCGGCTTCGGCGAGGCTCTCATCGGCATCTTCACCAATAATCTGATCCTCACCGGCGCTTCCGATTTCGGCAACTACTGTTTTGCCCACGAGGTCGGCAGTGGCAGCGATGTCACTGTCGGCTTTGACGACTACGACCTGAGCGTTCTTAACATAGGGCAGGGAGATGCTCATGTTCGCGGCACGGTCTGCGGTAATTGTCATGCCGTTCCAGATGCAGTCGATTGACTTTGCGTTGAGCTCGATTTCCTTTGTCTCCCAGTTGATTTCAACAAAATCAGGCTCAAGACCCAGCTTCTCGCATACAGCCATTGCAAACTCAGTATCAAAACCGGTTAGATTATTCTCTGCATCGTAGAAGTTCATGGGCTCATAGATAGTGATTCCGATTGTCATTTTGCCTTTTTCGGTGATGGAACCGGCGTCGCTTTCTGTTGCTGCGATGTCAGTCTCTTCCGGATCGTCAGTTTCTGCGGTATCCGTGACATTGGCTGAAGGCTCGGCAGAATCTACCGGAGCGGCAGACTCTTTTGGGGTGTTGCCGCAGGCGGCAAACATGGTAATGCACATAAGAACTGCTAGAAATAGAGTAAGTATTCTTTTCATTTTATTCCCTCCATAGTGGAATGTCGCACTAATGCTCCATCATAATAACACAGTAGTGCGATAAAGTGAAGCTCTTTTTTCAGAAATTGCTGTGCATTTTTTGCACATGCAGAAGCTGCGTTTAGCCGGAGCACAATTAAGTTTTGATTTTTCTGCTGAGTTGCTTTATAATTTAAACATGAATATTAAAGAGTTTTTTACAGATTACCCTCGTGTTGCCCTTGGATTTTCAGGGGGAGTTGATTCCTCATATCTGCTTTATGCCGCAATTAAGTGCGGAGCAGAGGTTGGAGCGTATTTCGTTAAGACAGATTTTCAGCCGGAGTTTGAAATGACCGACGCAAAGCGTCTGGCAGAGAGCCTTGGTGTGAAGCTGCGTATAATTGAGCACAACATTTTAGAACATGAAGATGTGGTTATAAATCCCGTTGACCGCTGCTATCATTGTAAACAGGCGATTTTCGGACTGATTGCAGAGAGGGCAAAAGAGGATGGATTCCCGCTGATTATTGACGGCACAAATGCTTCAGATGACGAAGGCGACAGACCGGGAATGGCGGCTCTAAAAGAGCTGTGCGTCCGTTCGCCACTCCGCGAATGCGGTATTACAAAAAAAGAATTGAGACAACTGTCAAAAGAGGCGGGGCTTTTCACATGGGATAAGCCCGCCTATGCCTGTCTTGCAACCAGAATACCTGTGGGGGAGAGAATAGATAAACAAAAACTGGAACGAGTGGAAAGAAGCGAGGATGCCCTGTTCGGAATGGGATTTTCTGATTTAAGGGTAAGGCTGAGCGGCTCCGGTGCAAGGCTGGAACTCCCTGAAAATCAACAGGCTGATGCAAAAAGACAGTGGGACAGTATATTAAAAGCGCTGGATTGCTTTGAGTCGGTAGAATTATGCGAGAGGACAAAGTAATATGAACACACTTGACATCTTGAATGCGGTGAAAAATGGTGAAATTGCTCCTGAGGAAGCGATTTCACATATGAACAAAGCTACATTTGAGGATTTGGGATTTGCGAAACCGGACTATCACCGTTCGGTGAGACAAGGTGCCGGAGAGGTTATATATGGGGCAGGGAAAACCTCGGAGCAGATAGTTGCTATTGCAAAAAAACTGATGGGAGCGGGGCAGAAGACAGTTATAATAACACGGCTTTCACCGGAAGCCGCCGCAGAGGTAAGGCATGGGGTTGAGATTGATTACTACAGCGAAGCTCGGCTCGCAATAGCGGGGAAAATACCGGAACCTGACGGAGCCGGTTATATTGTTGTTGCCACCGGAGGGACGAGCGACATACCGGTTGCGGAGGAAGCTGCTCTGACGGCAGAAGCACTGGGCAGCAGAGTTGTGCGTTTATATGATGTTGGAGTTGCAGGAATACACAGGCTGCTGGCAAATTCTGATGAACTGATAAATGCAAGAGTTGTTGTTGCTGTGGCGGGGATGGAAGGCGCTCTTGCAAGTGTTGTTGGAGGGCTTGTCAGCTGTCCTGTTATTGCCGTACCCACAAGTGTTGGTTACGGTGCCTCGTTCGGAGGTGTAGCGGCGCTGTTAACTATGCTCAATTCGTGCGCAAGCGGAGTGTCGGTGGTTAACATTGATAATGGATTTGGTGCGGGATATCTCGCCAATATGATAAACCATATTACGGGTGAATAAGAAGGACTTATGCATGAAAACAATATATCTGGAACTAAATATGGGAGCTGCCGGAGATATGCTCCTTGCCGCTCTTTTGGAGCTATTACCGGACAGGGAAGCGGCGCTTGAAGTGCTCAACAATGCCGGCATTCCCGGGGTGCGGTATTCCGCAATTTCTGAAATGAAGTGCGGAATAATGGGCACTAGAGCCGTTGTGGAAATAGACGGCATAGAAGAAGGAACACATGTGCACACACATGAAGGTCATGAGCATTCTCACACAAATAATCACCATGACCATAGGGGACTTTCCGACATTGTCAACATCATTATCAACCTGAATGTGTCGGAAGCTGTCAAAAAACAGGCGGCTGACATTTACGCACTTGTGGCTGATGCAGAGAGCAAAGTTCACGGAGTGCCTGTCGAGCTCATTCACTTCCATGAAGTTGGCGCGATGGATGCCGTGGCTGATATTGTCGGAGTGTGTATCCTGCTGGATATACTGAAGCCGCAAAAAATCATCGCCTCACCGGTAACAGTGGGATATGGACAGGTAAAGTGCGCACATGGGATTCTTCCTGTTCCGGCGCCTGCAACGATGGAGCTTCTCACCGGAATACCGATAAAAGCGGGAGATATTGAGGCAGAGCTTTGCACGCCAACAGGAGCCGCACTTCTAAAGTATTTCGCGGATGAGTTCGCGGATATGCCGGCAATTATTCCTGAAAAGACAGGCTATGGCTGCGGGAAAAAAGAATTTAAAAAGGCAAATGCAGTTAGAGCGATTCTGGGTAAAGCCGGAGAAAATGCTGGTGAAGTCGCAGAGCTGTCATGTAATCTGGATGATATGACAGGTGAAGATATAGGCTTTGCATCGGAGATTCTGCTGGACGGCGGAGCGCTTGATGTTTGGACAGCCCCTGTTTACATGAAAAAAAACCGCCCCGGTGTGCTGCTGAGCTGTCTTTGCAGCGCACACGAGGCAGATAAATTCGCGGAGCTGATGCTCACCCACACGACCACAATAGGCGTGCGGAAAAAACTGTGCTCGCGTTATGTTCTTCATAGGGAACAGGAGGTTAGGAAAACATCAATCGGCGATGTGCGGTTCAAGATTTCGCACTTGCCTGACGGAACTGTGCGGGAAAAACCGGAGTATGAGGATATCTCAAGGATTGCAAAAAATGAACTGAAGTAAAACCCTCACATCAGTCAGTTCTGTACTTTTGCCATGCGACATATTCCTTATACATTTCTTCTGATACGCCATCGGATTGAATGATTTTTGTGAAAAATTCTCCGCTTTTTTTGATATTGCGTTCACCGGTTTGGGAATCAAATCCAATAAGGCCAAAACGCTCAGAGCCGGTGCCTGGCCACTCAAAACCATCAAGTAAACTGCGGTAATAGTAACGTTCAATGGGAAGACTGGACCTTGCTATTGCGGCAAGATGCTCATATATGAACCGGCTTCGCAGCGTATCGTCGTTGTCACAAACACCATTGGAAGTGATGTAAATCGGAAGGGAGCACATTCGGGTGAGCCGCTCAGCGCACTCAACTATGCCCTGAGGATAAATCTCCCAAGAGAGATCTCCTCTGGGCGTATTATTTTTTAAGCTGTTGCCGCGGCTTGCTATGTAGTTGCGGGTATAGTATCCAAGTCCTATGAAATCGGCATAAATGCCCTCATGGGAGAGCGCATAGTTTTTTAACCCGCCGCGGAAAACTCCAGATACCAAGGCATCGATTATTGATACCTGAAAACTCCTGTCTAATGAATAGAGAGTTGCCATATGAAAGGGGTTTCTGGGGTTTTTAGGCTCAAGAGCTCGCATGTGCACAGAACACCCGACAGAAACAGAAGAAAAACCCAGCTCGCGGTGAACAGCATGTATAAGCTTATAGCTTCTGATATGTGTTGAAGCAATGACGCTCATCATCTGCATTGCAGATGATTTGGAGGTTTTTCCCGGAGGCCAGATGCCGCGAAAGTAGCCGTTAACTGCATAGAGATTAGGTTCGTCAAGGGTTATATATTCACTTACTAAATGTCCGAGGGTTCTGACGATTCTCTCTGCATATTTTAGAAAATATGTGATATTCTCTTTTCTCTCCCAGCCGCCGCGGTTTGTGAACCACATGGGTTCAGAAAACCTGTGCAGAGTCAATAGCGGACTGATGCCGGCTAAACGAAGATGGTAAAGTTCCTGCGCAACACGGCTTATTGCCTGCTCGCAGAAAGCGCCTTCCCGGGGCTCTATTCTCGCCCAATCAAGGCAGAGCCTGCAAGTTTTCAGACCCATCTGCTTCATTATGTTTATGTCATCGCGCCAGAGTTCCCAATGGTTTGACGCGTTTTCCAAGGTCAAAGACGGACTGATAAAGCCGCTGACCCGCCAACGTTCCCAGCCGTTGGGCGAGTTGCCGCCATCTGACTGGACACCACCTACAATGGTGCCGAGTTGGATGGTATTATTAAATTCGAATGCGTACACGCTAATTCATCCTTCAAACTCATTTCGATAATATCATAAAATGAAGATTCTTTATTTTTTATACAACTACCTCCTGTAAATTGGAGGAAGGTAAATAATCGGGCATCTGGCGGAAATCCTGCAAATTCTCTCTGGCAATGGCCAGCATGAGTTTAATGCGGTTTTCCTGATTGACCCGTGTGGCACCCGGATCATAGTCAATTGCCACAATATTAGCATCTGCATACAGCTCACGCAGTTTCCTGATCATGCCTTTTCCGACAATGTGGTTAGGCAGACAACCAAAGGGCTGAGCGCATACGATGTTCTTGTAACCGTGAGAAATGAGTTCCACCATTTCTGCCGTGAGAAGCCAGCCTTCTCCCATTTTGCATCCGCCGCCTATGACGGATTTTCCAACCTCAAAGAGTTTTTCATGAGGCCACGGGACAACAAACATTTCTTGAAGCTCTGTGGCTTTAAGAACCATATTTTCATAGCTGCGTAAAAATTTTGCGATATAGGACCAGATTGCTCTGGAGATTTTAGAGCCGCCATAGAGGTCAATATCCTCAATGGGATTATCCATGCAGTAGAGCAGAAAGCCCATAAGTCCCGGAACCATGACTTCACAGCCTTGTGATGCGAGGAATTTCTCTAAATTGTTGTTGGCAAGGGGGGCGTACTTCACATAGATTTCGCCGACGATGCCGACTTTAATTACATCTCGCACTTCACGTTTTATTTCGGCAAAAGATGCAGCAACAGTTTTCATGACCTTCTGCATTTCTTTTCTGGAATAAGCCGCGCCGTTGCGAAACATTTCTGCGAGCTCCGTGACCCAGCTGTTCACGAGAGAATCCGTTTCCCCCGTGCTCACCTCATATGGGCGGCACTGGTTTGAGAGAAGCATGAGCAAGTCGCCGTATGCAAGGCTTGCCAGAGAGTGGCGCAGCATGGGAATCGTAAATTTGAAGCCCCTGTGTTTTTCGAGTCCCTGAGTTGAAATGGAAATAACCGGAATATGACCCAGCCCGTCTGCCTCAAGAGCCTTTCGCAGCAAATGTATGTAATTTGACGCCCGGCAGCCGCCGCCTGTTTGCGTCATGATAAGGGCTACTCTGTCAAGGTCATACTTTCCGCTGTGCAGAGCATCCATCATCTGTCCAATGCATAAAAGAGCCGGATAGCAGGTATCATTATGGACATATTTCAGCCCTTCATCTACTATCTCCCGACCTGTGCTGGTGAGAAGTTCCACATTGTAGCCATGGTTTAAGAATACATTTTTGAGAAGCTCAAAATGTATACTGCACATATTAGGGATGAGAATAGTGTGAGTTTTTCTCATCTCTGCGGTAAACTCCGGCCATATATGTTCTTGCTTTTTTGCCATTTAAAACTCCTTAGGTGCGCCGTTTGTTTTGCTGCTCAATGGCTGCAAACAGACTGCGTATCCTTATTTTTACCGCGCCAAGATTGGCGATTTCATCAATTTTTATCTGGGTGTAAATTCGATCGCTCTTCTCAAGAATTGACCGAACCTCATCTGTGGTGATAGCATCGACACCGCAGCCGAAAGAAACAAGCTGGATAAGGTTAATGCCGTGATTGTCGTTCTCTGCTACAAATTTTGCCGCGGCATACATTCTGGCGTGATATGTCCACTGGTTCAGAACGGCAATAGGAAATCTGCCGACCCTATCACTGACGGAATCCTCACACAGAACTGCGGCACCGCAATCAATTATCAGACTCTCAATGCCGTGGTTCACCTCGGGATCAAGGTGATATGGACGCCCGGCGAGTATTATTACCGGCATTTTCTTTGATTCTGCTTCGCGGAGGAATTCAGAACCTTTGTCTCTGACATTTTTCAGGTAATTGTCCCGCTCTTCGTATGCCGCCTTTGAAGCAGCTTTTACCTCAGCCATCGGGATTTCCGGAAAATACTTTGCGAGTATTTTTTGCATTTTTTTATAGAAATCCTTAGGTCTGTGTACGCCGATATAGTCATATATGAATTTGGTGCTTTCCAAAGCATGGATATTTGCCGCCAGGACTTCGGGATAATAAGCCACCACTGGGCAATTATAGCAGTTGTCGCCTTTGTCCTCGTCGAAATTATAACTCATGCACGGGTAGAAGATGGCATCCACACCCATTTCCAGCAGTTCCTCAATATGCCCGTGGACAAGCTTTGCCGGATAACAAACAGTGTCTGATGGAATGGTGTGCTGACCTTTGTAATAGGTGTCTCTGGTGGATTCCGACGATACCCGCACTTCAAATCCGAGTCTGGTGAAAAACGCATGCCAGAAAGGAATCATCTCATAGTAGTTCAAAACCAGAGGAAGTCCGATTATACCGCGTTTGCCGGGAACAGGAAGGTATGAGGCAAGAAGCTCACGCTTGTACTCATATAGGTCCAGCTTTTTCTCAGGGGTTTTTCCGGTGACCGGACGCTCACAGCGGTTGCCGGCTATGAATTTACGCCCGCCGTCAAAGGTATTTATTGTGAGGCGGCAGTTGTTTGTGCAGCCGTTGCAATTTATGCTTAGCACTTCATGGTGAAACTCTTTGAGAGCCTCATATGAGAGCATTCCGCTGCGGCTGTCACTGCCAAGAAAATCTTTGGCGTATAGCGCAGCGCCGTATCCCATAAGTCCCGCAATTGTCGGGCGTATTACTTTGCGCCCTGTCTCCTGCTCAAATGACCGCAAAACTGCGTCGTTGAGGAATGTGCCGCCTTGAACAACTATATGCTGTCCAAGCTCAGAGGGTCTCGCAACGCGGATTACCTTATATAAAGCGTTTTTAACAACGCTGATAGACAGTCCCGCGGAGATGCAGTTTATATCTGCTCCGTCTTTCTGAGCCTGCTTGACGGAGGAGTTCATAAAAACAGTGCAGCGTGAACCTAAATCAACGGGAGCTTCAGCAAAAAGTCCGAGCTCTGCAAATTCCTGAGGAGAGTAGCCCAGCGCTCCGGCAAAGGACTGCAAAAATGAGCCGCAGCCGGATGAGCATGCTTCGTTAAGGAAAATGTTGTCTATTGCGCCGTTTCTGATTTTAAAGCACTTTATGTCCTGCCCGCCGATGTCAATTATAAAGTCCACATCCGGATCGAAAGCACGGGCGGCAGTGAAATGAGCTATGGTTTCCACAACGCCGCAGTCCAGGGAAAAAGCATTTTTTATTATTTCTTCACCGTAACCGGTGGAAGAAGCGCCGGCGACTATGGCATCCGGGAACTGCTCATATAACTCCAGGAGAAAACCCTTTACAATTGGTACGGGATTTCCGCTGTTGGGGACATAGCGGGAAAATACAATACCGCCTTCGTCGTTAACCGCGGCAAATTTTACGGTTGTGCTGCCTGCGTCAATCCCAAGCCAGATTTTTCCGGATGATGTCAGTTTGTCATCAAGAGGGACAGAGCTTTTTGCGTGGCGCTCATGAAAGACCTTGTAGTCGTCATGGCTTTCAAATAGGGGAGGACAGTGCATATAGCTGGCATTGGAAGCATAGGAAGCTATTTTGTCCGCCGTACCTCTGATATCAAGAATTTTCTCTCCTGAAAGAGCGGCACCGTAAGCAACAAAGTAGAGGGAATTTTCCGGTGCTCTGCCTGTTGTCTTTAAAACATCATCAAATGCAGCGCGCAGTTCAGGGAGAAAGGTGAGAGGACCGCCCAGATAGAGTATATTGCCTTTTATATTTCGCCCTTGGGCAAGACCGGCTACAGTCTGATTTACAACCGCATAGAAAATACTTGCGGAAATATCCTCTTTTGTTGCACCTTGATTTAGAAAAGCCTGAATGTCACTTTTTGCAAAAACACCGCAGCGTGAGGCAATACTGTGGAGCTTTGTGTGCTGACCTGCCAAAGTATTCATGTCATCGGGACTGATACTCAGCAGAGTAGCCATTTGATCAATAAAAGCACCTGTACCACCGGCGCATGAGCCGTTCATGCGGACTTCCATAGTTCCGTCTAAAAACAGTATTTTTGCATCCTCGCCGCCCAGCTCAATTACGGTGTCAGTGCCCGGAGAGAGACTCTTTACAGCAAGGCGTGTTGAATAGACCTCTTGCGTGAAGGGGATATCCAAAGATTCAGCGAGCCCCATACCGGCTGAGCCGGATATGCAGAGACTGGCTGATGAAATGCCTAAATCATGCGCAATATCCCTAAGCATTGCAGAGGCTTTTTCGGCAATTTGAGAAAGATGGCGTATATACTGTTTGTAAATTATATTGTCACTGTCATCAAGGACCACACATTTAAGTGTGGTAGAGCCAATATCAAGGCCAATTCGCATTGCAACAGTTCCTTTCTGCATATAAAAAACACTGGACAGAATCTGGTTCGGTGAAATTTATGCGACACTGCGATAAATATTATAACATATTTTGGCTGCGAATTCCAGTTCTAATATATCAGCGCGCAATTACATAAATTTACATATGTGAAAAAGAAGCCGCCCAAATTGGGCGGCTTTACTAGAGGAGTTATTATCCTGCGGATGTATAGGCGCGTTTATTTATTGTGGCCTGTGCCGCTTAGATTAGATGATTCGTCTTGCTCCATAGTAATGGTTGAGATAATAATTGCTGCCCAAGTCGCTGATAACGACACTTCCTGAACCTGAAGAGGCATGGATGAATTGATTGTTTCCTATGTAGATTCCAACATGCCCAATGCTATTACCGGAGCCTGAGGTGAAGTGAACTGTATCACCTACCTGAAGCTGTGATTTTTCAACATAAGTACCATTGTCGTAAATGGATGCGGCAGTACGGTTTATGCTGTAGCCGTATTCTTTAAAGACGTAGTACACAAAACCTGAACAGTCAAATCCGGAAGTAGATGTGCCGCCCCAGACGTAGGGGACACCCATGTATTTTTGGCCTATATCAACAATTGCCTGACCGCCTGTTGATGTCGTCACCTGTCCGGTGTTTGATGTGCTTGGACCTTGTGAGTTGTAGTAGAGATTCAGATAATCACTGTGAATGAAACCTGTGGTTTCGCCCATTCGGACTTTATACCACTCATTAAACACTCCGGTGACAGATACTTGGGTACCATCGTTATAATAACCCATGGTATCGCCTTCGAAGTTTGGCGCCGAGCGCATACGGACGCTGCTGCCTTTTATTGTTCCGGTTCCAACATTGCCCTCGAGATCGCCGAGAGTTCTGACAAACTCTGAAGACATGTATCCCTCAGTGCCTTTATACCAAACTTTGTACCAGCCCTCAGCGGGAATCTCGCGGATAACGACACCTGAGCCTCGGGGAGCAGTTGTGATAATCGCAGAATCAGTGCTTGCGGACGAACGCAAATTCAGTGCGGAGGCTTGGACAATTCCTCCTCCGACGTTTGCCGCTAAAGCTGATGTTACGACAGTGGCACAGATTGCTGCGGAAATAACAGTAATCTTGAGAATTTTTTTAAACATTATAATTACCTTTAATAAACCTTTCCGGCGGCCGGAGGCTACTTCGTTGCCAGAGCGCGGTCGAGCCAGACTGATGCCACATCCATTGCGGAGTACAGGCTGTCTTTCTCGCTTTTCTTGACTACTCTGTCTCTGGATTTGATGTCCGGGTCTGTAAGCTGAAGCTGAACAGAAACTTTTGTTGCGACATCTAAGTCCTTTACTTTTTTTGTATCGAGTATTTGCAGCATGATTATATATTTATCAGACATACTGCCGTAGTAGACCAGCTTGTCCTTACGTCTCAAGGGATGCCCCTTGTACTCAAGAGCCGCCTTTGATGTTTTTGCTATTGACATTGTATCAACTCCTCTTGATCATGTTACCGAATTGTAACACATTGTATCTCCTTTGTCAACCAAAGCGGGGCTTTTTTAGAAAATAAATTACAGAAGGTACATATTTAGGTGTGTTTTCTGAAAAAAATCTATTTTTGGAATATATTTATATTTTTACCGCTATTTTTGCAGCCAGACGAGCATTGTTATATACCAACTGGATGTTTGAATTCAAGCTGTCTCCGCCGGTAAGCTCCTTGACTTTCGCAAGTAAGAAAGGCGTGGTGTCCTTGCCTGTGATTCCATTTTCAACGCACTCGGAGATCGCTTGGTTTATTGCTGCGTTGATGGTGTTTTCATCCATTGCATATTCGGCGGGAATGGGATTAGCGACAAGCATTCCGCCGCCTAGATTCATATCCTGCTGTGCTCTGAAAGCAGACGCTATTTCCTCCGGACTGTCAAGGCGGTAATCCACATCAAATTCACTGCGTGCGGAATAAAACGCCGGGAGTTTCTCAGTGCCGTAACCGATGACAGGCACACCTTTTGTCTCAAGGTATTCCAAGGTGAGACCAATGTCCAAAATGGACTTTACACCGGCACAGACTACCATTACAGGCGTGTTTGACAATTCTTCCAGGTCAGCGGAAATATCCATGGTTGTTTCCGCGCCCCGGTGCACACCGCCTACACCGCCGGTGGCAAACACGGAGATACCTGCCATATGGGCAATAATCATGGTTGTGGCAACAGTGGTGGCGCCATCCTCGCCCCGGGCTGTGAGCACGGGTAAATCACGACGGCTGGCTTTTGTGACAGATAAACCTTTTTTTCCGAGATATTCTATTTCGTCCTTGGATAAGCCGGCTTTGAGCCTTCCGCCGAGAATGGCAATTGTTGCGGGAACAGCTCCGTTCTCGCGGACAATTTTCTCCACATTGAGGGCGGTCTCCACATTTTGGGGATAGGGCATGCCATGTGAAATAATTGTTGACTCAAGTGCTACAATGGGTTTGCCTTGCTCCAGGGCTTCTTTTACCTCCGGAGAAATATCAAGATACTTATTCATAATTTTTCGTTCCTTTCAAGCCTCTGCATGATAGATTCAAGACAGAGATTGGGGTTTATAGTTTCTTTATGCTCAACGGCAATGGAGCCCGCCGCAAGAGCAAAGGCGGCAGAATCAACAAGATCCATGCCTTCGGTATATGCATATGCCAGCGCCGCACAGGAAGCGTCGCCGCCGCCGGTGGCGTTAATCAAAGCGGTTGGCGGACATGATAGACGCGCATGAATGCTTTTTTCAGCTGCGTATACCCCGTCACTGCCAAGACTTATAAAAACACGCTTTAATCCGGTGGACAATAGAGCGTCCGCCGCTGTTTTAAGGCTGATTTCATCTGTTATTTTTACACCGGACAGAAGCTCGGCTTCAATTCTGTTGGGTTTAATCGTATGGAACTTTCCTAATACCATGCGGAGCTTCTCCGCCTTTGTAACAGACACCGGATCACAAAATAGCGGAGCTGTGCAGTTTTCAGCTAACCATATGATGCTGGCTTCCGGAATATTCGTATCCACGAGAACAATTTCAGCTCCATTTATTATATCGCAGCGTGTTTCCAGAAATTCCGGTAAAAGGTTATTATAAATCGTCATGTCGGAAAGTGCAAGTGCCATATCACCGCCGGCATCATTTATAAACAGATAAGTAGAGGTGGAAGCAGCGGAAACAGTGAGGGAAGCAGAGGCATCAATACCAATATCCGCGCAGCTCTCCAGAACGCGCTGAGCACCGCTGTCAGCACCTAAAGCTGTTATAAGAGAGACATTCAAGCCTAAGAGAGCCATATTGTGCGCAATGTTCCTACCGACACCGCCCAGAGAACTCCCAATTCGTCCCGGATTGGAGTCACCGAATATGAGTTTTTTTTCAGAAGCGCCGCCAACATCAATGTTGACGGCGCCAATAACAACAGTATATTTCATTGAAATACCATTTCCTTAGAGACATAATTTTACTATGTTAATGTTTCAAAGTGCTTTCTTGAGCTGTTATATTTGCTTAACTTTATTCTTTTCGAGCCGTGCTTCTGAATGCGCAGCAATGGCCTCCAACAGCGGAAGTATTGACAGCACTACCAGCCCGGAGGTAAAGCCTCCGTTATATAGATTCAGACCGCCGTAAATAACAGCCACAAACGGTACGAGGCAAGCATGCAGCGCACCGACCAATACACCTGCTGCGTAGCCGAATTTTCCGCTTACCGGAGACATGCATGTCCCATAGCATAGAGCGACGCACATTCCCTGTGCACTGAGGTTCCAGGATGCCAGAAAAGACATGAGGACATATCCTATTAATATAGGCAGCGTGTTTCTTAGATGACTTCCCGTGCCTGCGCATGCCAGTATTCCAAGCAGCGCACCCATCACCGGACCGTTAATCGGAGCGCCTATGCATATGAAGTATGTAAGAAATACTATACCGAGGCTGCCGATGTTTATGTATACCGATCCGAGGGAGGCGTGTGATATATAATCTATGCCATGCCCTGTGTGACTGATCAGCTGTTTGAATGAACGTTGGTTTCCCTTGTTCAATATAATGCCCAGCACAATGGAGCCAAGGAACATTGCGCCGTACAATAAGCCGAAAAACAGCGGAAAGCCGGGAGAAGATACGCTGTTAAGTTTATAATCACCGTCAACGCCCAGCGGCTGCAAAACCGTGGTGCGGTATATGGTGAAAGCAACGAAGCACACAAAACCGGCAGTAACACCTGCGTTAAAAAGAACATACCCTTTGTGTGTAGCCGAGCAGTGGGCGAGAAGAGGCACGAACACCGCGGCTATAGCAATTCCAACGATAATTGCTATGGGTATTGATAAATATAAAGGAGTTTTCACATAATTGCTAAACAGCATCTCGCTGATAGTCGGTGCCGTGGCACAGGCAAAGAGAGCGATGTTGGCATACTTTGAAAAAGGCTCTTTTTTTACTTTGGAATATAAAAACACACCAAAGATAATCGGAATTGAATTTACCGCATTCATACCGAACAGCGAAAATCCGACAGTCAGGAAGAATGCAGAAAAAGACGCCGCAACAAGCTCTGCTCCCGAGCATATAAACAATACGGAAGATAGAAGTCCCATTGATCCGGCATTCAGCAGAGCGGCACCCAATCCGCCAAGCTCAACATAGTCCATGGTCAGGGCTGCGGGACTGGTTAGTATCTTTACCCAACCGGAAATCAGCCCTCCTCCGCTTGCGGCAAAAACCCCAACAACTATCAAAATGAGAGAAAAAGCCAAAAAATAAACATGCATTATTTTCTGATTACGGTGAAAATGAACGTCCATTTGTCCTCCCCCGGCATAGATGCCATCTTTATCTAACGATTGTTTTTCCGCAGCCAGAGCGGCTGGTTTTTTTATTGGTGATTTGCGCTAAAGATTAAGGGAATTTTAACAAAAGCTTGACACTACTTGTGTAAGAGCATAAGGTAGTATACATCAGTTTTACGGAGTTGACAATAGATGAAATGGGCAGAAATTACTGTAAAAACTAAAAATGAAGAAATAGACATATTATGCATCCGACTGGAAGAATTGGGCGTAGGCGGAATGGTAATCGAAGATGAGGGCGATTTCAAGGATTTTTTTGAGAACAACCGCCAGCATTGGGACTATGTCGATGAGGATTTGGCAAACCGTTTTGCAGGGGTATCACGGGTGAAATTTTACCTTTCTGATGACGAGGACGGCGAGAAGATACTGCATGCCATACAGGCAGCCGGAATAGAGACTGAAATAACCTACATTGAGGACAGCGATTGGGAGAATAATTGGCGGGAACACTACCACCCGCTTGAGATCGGAGACAAACTCCTGATTGTCCCTGAGTGGGAGCAGGCAGATGCAAAGGGACGTGTCATTCTCCGGCTGGATCCCGGGCTTATATTCGGAACTGGTTCTCATGCCACAACAAGGATGTGTCTGTGCGCGTTGGAGAAGTATTCTTCTCCGGAGATAAATGCGCTGGATTTGGGCTGCGGCAGCGGAATTCTGGGAATAGCCGCGCTTCTGCTCGGCTGTAAAAGTGTAACCGGATGCGATATACACCCGGAAGCGCCTGAAATTGCTTTGTCAAACGCCGGACTTAACGGAATAGGAAAAGACCGGTTCACGATGTATGAAGGCGACATTCTCAGTGATAAAATATTGCAGGAAAAGATAGGCACCGGGTATGGAATTGTTCTGGCAAATATTGTCGCGGATGTGATAATCCAGCTGGTTCCCATGGTTAGAACTCTGCTGGCACCCGGCGGTGTATTTATTTGTTCCGGAATAATAGAAGGCAGACAGAATGAAGTGGTTTCTGCTGTTGAAAATGCGGGGCTAACCATTACAAATCATAGCTGTGAGGAAGAATGGCACTGTTTTGAGATACATGCAGGGTGAATCTTTACAGAATGCTAACACTTGTGTTAAAATAAACTATTATAATGCACCATATGTGTAAAGAGCCCGGAGGTGACCATTAGTATGACAATCCATGAATCAGGAGAGAACTATTTAGAAGCTATATTGGTTTTAGACAGCAAAAGCGGATTTGTGCGCTCAATTGATGTGGCAAACTACCTTGGTGTGACGAAACCAAGTGTCAGCAGGGCGATGTCAATATTAAAAAATGCCGGATATATAAACTTTGCCGAGGATGGGCAGCTGTCACTAACGGAAACCGGAAGGGGAATAGCTGAGAGTGTCTATGAGCGTCATCAGCTGCTGACTCTCCTCCTTACGTCGGTGGGTGTGGATAAGGAAACAGCTATGGAGGATGCCTGCCGCATAGAGCATGTGATTTCGCAGGAGAGCTTTGTGAAATTACGTGAGTTTTTTTCAAAAAGCTTTGAAAAAGATGAAGAGTGAGTAGATGTAATGGAAAATACGAATAGAATGAATGATAGTAAAAAAAGGGCACTTGCTGTTATGCTTGCGGCCCTTTTTGCCGCGCTTATATTGCTTGCAGTAACGAAGTTTTCATTCATAAGCATATTGAAGGGACCGGTACATTTTAATATGGCATCGGATTTTGCGGACAAGCAGTATGTTTCGGTGGAAGTCTCAATGGATTTAGGGCCATATGCGGAAAAATACAAGACTTCTGATGAATCGGTCACCGGCAGGTATATAGTGGCAGGATTTGGAGACGGACTTGTGACGGTTCTCCTTTCTGAGCGGTATTTTGAGTCTGAAACAGTTATTCGCAAGATGACGGCCGACTGGATTGACGGTAAATCAGAAAAGCTGACAAACTATGTCCAGACTGTGGGCACAGTTCGCAGACTTACAGATAAGGAAAAAGAGCTGCTGGACAAATGGGCGGATAAAAATTCCCAGTGGATGGCTTCATTAGGGATTGTCAGCGGTGCGGAGGGCACTTCTGCTGAGCTCTCTGAATTTGTAATATGTGTTGACGATATTAACGGCGTGAGCGCAGTGCTTGTATATGTGCTCTCGTCAATTGCATGGGTTCTTCTGGCAGTAGTGTTGATCATAGGAACCATGTGGGCACTTGGGAAATTCAACGGTAAATCCGATGGAGAGCCTACAGGTGAATCGGACATACTATCAGAAGACGAATCTGAAAAAGCAGAGCTGACTGAGGCTGAATCCGGGGAGCGGGAGGAAGAAGCACCTGCTCCGGATACCGGAATAGACGACGGTGCCGAACAGCCGGCAAAAGAAACGTCTGAGAATGAAAAAACAGATATAGAAAGTCAGAAGCAAGCTCCGGAGAGCGAACCGGAGACTACTATTACGGACGAGGAAGAAACCGAGTCCACAGAAATCGAACTTAAAGCGGAAGAGGATAATATTGATAATGTCTAATTTAGAATACTGCGTCCCATGCCTGTTTGGACTGGAAGGTCCTGTGGGAGATGAATTGCGGCGTATGGGAATAGCAGATGTGCGCCCGGAAAACGGACGTGTGAAATTTTCAGGGGATCTGTCCGTGTTGGCAGCCGCCAATATCCGGCTGCGCTGCGGCGAACGGGTGCTGATAGAGCTTGGCAGCTTTCCCGCCGAGAGCTTTGACCAGCTGTTTGAAGGTGTTAAGAAGCTCCCGTGGGAGAACTTTATTCCTGCAACCGGCAAATTTCCGGTGAAAGGTCATTGCCTTAATTCCAAACTGTTTTCCGTCCCTGACTGTCAGAAAATCGTGAAAAAAGCAGTTGTTTCACGCCTTGGTGAGAAGTATGGGATTTCGTGGTTTCAGGAGGACGGAGAGACATACCAGATACAGTTTTCAATAATGAAGGATACGGCGTACCTTTACCTTGACACGAGCGGAACAGGACTGCATAAGCGCGGATACCGTCCGGCAGCGGGGGTAGCGCCGTTGAGAGAAACACTGGCGGCAGCAATGGTGACTCTTGCACGTTACAGGGGAAAGGGCGATTTTTGCGACCCATTTTGCGGGAGCGGAACTCTGCCGATTGAAGCGGCGCTGATAGCAAAAAACCGCGCGCCGGGGTTAAACCGCAGTTTTTCCGCAGAGCAGTGGGGATTCATCGAAAAAAAGGTCTGGTCATCTGCGAGAGAAGAAGCTGTATCAAGAGAGTTTTCCGGTGAATACAGCATAATAGGTACTGACAATGACCCGAAGGTTGTGGAGTATGCAAAGCAGAACGCAAAGCGTGCCGGAGTTGATGAGATTGTCCGCTTTGAGATAGCCGATGCCATGAATTTTGACAGAAAAACAGACCGCGGCATTATTGTGACAAATCCGCCTTATGGTGAGCGCATCATGGAAAAACGCGAGGCTGAGGGGCTTTACAAAGGATTTGGAGAGGCATTTATAGCACAAGAAAACTGGAGCCTGTATTTGCTATCTTCTCATACGGAGTTTGAGCGCACTTTCGGAAAAATCGCTGATAAAAAGCGCAAGCTCTACAACGGAATGATAAAATGTGATCTATACTGTTACAACAAATAATCCTGCGCATTAAAAATATAGAACGATTTCCCGGTGAG
>JGI994J12354_10000824_pt1 | contig 31498 bp, 20 predicted proteins | sample IntmicLarv3ML3BL_FD_12354 | JGI IMG/M metagenome (IMG submission 12354) | reverse complement strand
TGACCCGACACAGATGCTGGTTTATAACAAGGACAACGCCTTCCAGCATTTGTTTGGCTTCAACCAAGTCTATGATGTCTTCACGTTTGCCGCAAATGTTTATGCCGATACCATACGCGTGATTTTCCCGTATGAAGGCAAGGAGTGGATGGTTCAGCTGTGGAAGGGTGCCTATGCGGGCGGACTTGCCGCGGGCGGCGAAATCGGAATCTATAACAAGCCCCTGGACCGCAAAATCAAGCATTATGATTCCGCAAAGTCAGCGAAGGATCTCTTCGGCGTTGGGATGAGCATATACCACAACGACAAACGCCTCTTCACCAGGGAGTTTGGAAAACGCTGGTGGACCACGGGCTTCCAGGTGAATCCGGTTGCCGGGCTCGCAAGCAGAAGCAAACCCCGCAAGAATTTGACCATGGACGCCACCATCCAGCTCAAGAGCGCTGAGATGGCACAGCTGTTTGCGGCAAAGCTGAAAGAAGACTGGGGATTCCAGGAAGCCAGTTCCCTCAACGGCATCAGCAACTCGGAGCATTTCACGGTCAACGACGATACCGTGCACCTTGTTTGGAAATATCTGAACGAATCGTTCTATTAAACCGACCGCGAACTGAATAGCAGACAGCGCCTCATTTGGGGCGCTGTTTTTCTGTGTTTTGGGGCGCATCTGACTTGACAATGCCGGACAAGCGGAGTATAATATAAACTGTCGGCAAGTGGTTCATTCAGTGCCTGCCGGAGAAAGGAACAACACGATTATGACAGAATTCACCCTGAAATACGGCTGCAACCCCAATCAGTCTCCCGCGCGGATTTTTATGGAGGACGGCAGCGATTTGCCCGCGGAGGTTTTGAACGGCCGTCCGGGCTATATCAACTTTTTGGACGCGCTCAACAGCTGGCAGCTGGTGCGGGAACTCAAGGCGGCAACGGGGCTGCCCGCGGCGGCTTCCTTCAAGCATGTGAGCCCCGCGGGGGCGGCGATTGGCCTGCCGCTGAGCGAAACCCTGCGCCGGATTTATCTCGTGGGTGATGCGGAGCTCAGCCCGCTGGCCTGCGCCTATGCACGCGCCCGGGGCAGCGACCGTATGAGCGCCATGGGCGACTGGATCGCGCTGAGCGACGTGTGTGACGTGCCCACGGCAAAGCTCATTCAGCATGAGGTTTCGGACGGAATCGTCGCGCCCGGCTATGAGGCGGAGGCGCTCGCAATCCTGAAATCAAAGCGCAAGGGCGGCTATAATATTGTGCAGGTTGACCCGGATTACAAGCCCGCCGCCATTGAGCATAAGCAGGTGTTCGGCGTGACATTTGAACAGGGGCGCAACGAAATCGCGATTGACGAAAGCTTGCTGCAAAACATCGTGACGAAGAACAGCGGCCTGCCGGAAAGCGCGCGGCGCGACCTGGTCATCTCGCTGATTACGCTCAAATATACGCAGTCAAATTCCGTTTGCTACGTGAAGGACGGGCAGACCATCGGCGTGGGCGCCGGGCAGCAAAGCCGCATTCACTGCACCCGTTTGGCGGGCGAAAAAGCGGACAACTGGTGGATGAGGCAGCACCCGAAGGTGCTGGACCTCCCCCTGCGCGGCGATTTGGGCCGCTCCGTGATTGCCAACGCCATCGACTTCTATGTTTCCGGCAGCGAAATGGACGTGCTGGCCGAGGACAAGTGGGCGCTCTATTTTACGCAGAGGCCCGAGGCGCTCACGGCCGAAGAAAAAAGCGATTGGCTGGCGCTGCTGACCGGCGTGGCGCTGGGCAGCGACGCGTTCTTCCCGTTCGGCGATAATGTGGAGCGTGCACGGCGCTCGGGCGTGGAATACATCGCGCAGCCGGGCGGCTCGATTCGCGACGACTCCGTGATTGAAGCGGCGGACGACCTGGGCTTGGTGATGTGCTTTACGGGGCTGCGGCTGTTCCACCATTAACGTAAAAAAATGTATAGGAGAGGGATTGTATGACAGAGCTCATGGAGCAGCTTGTGCAGTGGCACGAGGACAATGAGCACCAAAAAATCATCAGAACCATTGAGGCCATGCCGCAAAAAGACAGCGAGATGGCCGGCATTCTTGCGCGGGCATATAACAATGTGTCGCGCTACAAAGAGGCTCTCGTTTTGCTGGAGAGCATTGCGGAGGTTTCGCAGGAAAGCGCCATGTGGCACTACCGCATCGGCTATTCGTATCTGCATCTGCGGCAATATAACAAGGCGATTGCGGCGTTCACCCGCGCGGCGGAACTCAGCCCGGAGGACTCGATTATCATGGAGGATATCCCGGGGTTCATCTCGCAGGCAAGGGCCATGCGCAAGGATATGAAAAAATTCTAGACACTGTTTCTCGATGAAACCATAGACAGAACATCACTTGACGGTTTTGATCTTGCTTCTCGCTGTTGTATATCGTTGATCCGCAGAATAGTATTGGGAGGTATTCATGAAGATTCTGATCCTTGGTTCCGGCGGGCGGGAGCACGCCATTGCGCTGGCAATCGCCCAAAACCCGAAGGTCACAAAAATTTACGCCATCCCCGGCAATGGGGGCATGGCGTCGTTTTGCGCCTGCGAGCCCTCGCTGAAGGCAACGCAGCTGCCGGAAATCCGCGACTTTGCGTTGGCGCACGGCGTGGATTTTGCCATCCCCGCGGCGGATGACCCGCTGGTTGCGGGCGCTGTGGATGTGCTGGAGGAAGCGGGGATTCCCTGCTTTGGGCCGAACTTTGCCGCCGCGCAAATCGAGGGCAGCAAGGTGTTTGCCAAGGATTTGATGAAGAAATATGACATCCCAACGGCGGGGTATGAGGTGTTTGATGCGGCAGGAGATGCTCTGACTTGGCTGGATTCTTATGACACCTACCCTGTGGTCATCAAGGCGGAGGGCCTGGCGCTGGGCAAGGGGGTCATCATCGCGCAAACCCGCGAAGAGGCCAAATGCGCCGTGCGCGAAATCATGGAGGACAAAAAATTCGGCGCGAGCGGCAACCGGATCGTGATTGAGGAATTTCTCACCGGCCCGGAGGTCAGCGTGCTGAGTTTTTGCGACGGCGAAACGGTGGTACCCATGATTTCCTCAATGGATCACAAGCGCGCGCTGGACGGCGATTTGGGGCTGAATACCGGCGGCATGGGCGTGATTGCGCCGAACCCGTTCTACGCACCCGAACTGGCGCAGCAGTGCACGAAAGAAATCTTTGCGCCGACCCTTGCTGCCATGAAAGCGGAGGGTGCGCCGTTCAAGGGCTGCCTTTATTTTGGGCTGATGCTCACGCCGAACGGCCCGAAGGTGATTGAATATAACTGCCGCTTTGGTGATCCGGAGGCGCAGCCGGTGCTGCAGCTGTTGGAGTCCGATTTGCTGGAAATCATGCAGGCGTGCCGCGAGGAGCGGCTTGCGGAAATGGACATCCGCTGGAAAAAAGCGAACGCATGCTGCGTGATCATGGCATCCGGCGGCTATCCTGAAAAATACGGCACAGGACACCCCATCGCGTTTGGCGACACCGGCGACGCGGTTGTTTATCACGCGGGCACGAAGATGTTGGAGGATGGCACGGTGGTCACGGCGGGGGGGCGCGTGCTGGGCGTTACGGCGCTGGGCGATACCCTGCAAAACGCAGTGAATTCCGCCTACATTGCCACAAAAAACATCACATTTGAGAACAGCTTTTGCCGCAGGGATATCGGGCAAAGGGCGCTGGAGCAGCTGTAAATTTCTTGAAAAGAATCAAGTTTCAATACATGAAAATCGGAGGGAAACGCAATGGTACATCGGATATATACGACCCGCCGCCCGGAATTTGCCCTGGAGGCTGGGGCGCTTTTGCGCGAGTGGCGCGAGCTGCTGCACGTTGAGGGGCTGGAATCGCTGCAGGTGCTGAACCGCTACGACGTGGAGGGCATCGACGAGGCGCTGCTTGCGCAATGCCTGCCTACGGTGTTTTCGGAGCCGCAGACGGATATCGTGCCGGAAACCCTTCCGGCGGCGGACATCATTTTTGCGGTGGAACCCCTGCCGGGGCAATATGACCAGCGCGCGGATTCGTGTGCGCAGTGCATCCAGTTTGTCTCCGGCGCGGCGCGGCCGCTGGTGCGCACGGCGCGGGTATTTTTGCTTTCCGGCGCGGTGAGCGAAGCCGATTTGGCCGCCATCAAAAAGAGTGTGATTAACCCGGTGGAGAGCCGCGAGGCAAGCCTTGCCATGCCCGAAACTTTGCAGATGATCACCGAACAGCCGCAGGCCGTGGCAATTCTGACGGGCTTTCAAGCACTGGACGATGATGGCATTGCGGCGTTTTTGAAGGAATATTCCCTCGCGATGGATTTTGACGACCTCAAGTTTTGTCAGGCGTATTTTCGCTCGGAGCGGCGCGACCCCACCTTGACGGAAATCCGTATGATCGATACCTATTGGTCCGACCACTGCCGCCACACGACCTTCCTCACGCGCTTAGATGCAGTATCGTTTGAGGACCCCAAGGCGCAGGCCACGTGGGAGCGCTTTTTGGCAAACAAACAAGAGCTTGGGCGGGCGCAAAAACCCACGACCCTCATGGAAGTGGCGACGCAGGGCATGCGGTATCTGAAGCACACGGGCCAGCTCAAACGGCTGGACGAAAGCGAAGAAATCAACGCCTGCACCGTGCGGACGGAAGTGAAAATAACGGACGCGGACGGCAGCGAGCGCACCGAACAATGGCTCTTCCTCTTTAAGAACGAAACGCACAACCACCCCACGGAAATTGAGCCATTCGGCGGGGCGGCAACCTGCATCGGCGGCGCAATCCGCGACCCGCTTTCCGGCAGGGGCTATGTGTATCAGGCGATGCGCATCACGGGTGCGGCCGACCCCACGGCGCCCATGGAGCAGACGATCCCGGGCAAGCTGCCGCAACGCAAAATCACCACCACGGCGGCGCAGGGTTATTCCTCCTACGGCAACCAAATCGGCCTTGCCACGGGCCTTGTGGATGAGCTGTATCACCCGGGGTATGTCGCAAAGCGCATGGAGCTCGGCGCTGTGGTGGCCGCCGTGCCGGAGGCGCAGGTGCGCCGGGAATCCCCGCTGCCGGGCGACCAAATCATCCTGCTGGGCGGGCGCACAGGCCGCGACGGCTGCGGCGGCGCGACCGGCTCGTCAAAATCCCACACGCTTGATTCTTTGGAGCAGTGCGGCGCTGAAGTGCAAAAGGGCAACGCGCCGGAAGAACGCAAACTCCAGCGTTTGTTCCGCAACCCTGCGGCATGTGATATGATCAAACGCTGCAACGATTTTGGCGCGGGCGGCATATCGGTGGCCATCGGCGAACTCTGCGACGGTCTTGTGATTGACCTCGACGCCGTGCCCAAAAAATATGAGGGCCTTGACGGCACGGAGCTTGCAATATCGGAATCGCAGGAGCGCATGGCGATTGTGGTCGCTCCGGAGCACGTGGCGGCGTTCCTCGCGATGGCGGTGGAAGAAAATCTGGAGGCCGTTGTTGTGGCGCAGGTGCAGGCAACCCCGCGCCTGCAAATGGACTGGAACGGCACAAGAATCGTTGACCTTTCACGCGAATTTTTGAACTCCAACGGTGCGGAAAAATCCGCAAATGCCCTTGTGGAAGCGGTGAAAGCCCCGGCAGGGGAGACCAAAAATATAGCATTTGCAGATCGTATGCGGGAATTAGCGGGGAGCCTGACTTCCTGCTCCCGCCGTGGGTTGAGCGAGCGCTTTGACAGCACGATCGGCGCGGCAACGGTGCTGATGCCCTTCGGCGGCACATATCAGCGCACACCGGCGCAGGTGATGGCGGCAAAAATCCCGGTGCTGCAGGGCGAAACTGACCGCTGTTCCGTTATGGCATACGGCTTTGACCCGATGCTCACAGAGCAGGACCCATACAAGGGCGCCTACTGCGCCGTGGTGGAAAGCCTCACAAAACTGGCGGCGGCAGGCTGCCCGCTGGACGAATGCTACCTGAGTTTTCAGGAATATTTTGGCCGCACAGGCACCGAGCCCGCCCGCTGGGGCAAGCCCTTGGCGGCGCTGTTGGGTGCGCTGCAGGCGCAGCTGGATTTCGGCATCGCGTCCATCGGCGGCAAGGATTCCATGTCCGGCAGCTTTGAGGGCATCGACGTGCCGCCGACACTCGTGAGCTTTGCTGCGGCATTATGCGAAGTTGGTGATATCCTCACCAACACGCTCCGGCGCCCGGGCAGCCGTTTGGCGTATCTTGCGCCGCCGCAGGACGCAAACGGCCTGCCCATTCCGGAAAAAACTATGGAACTATTCAACGCGATCAAGAGCTCACAGCAAGAGATTTTGTCGGCGCAGGCAATCACGAGCGGCGGCATGGCGGAGGCGCTTTTGAAGATGGGCATCGGCAACAAAATCGGCGCGGCGCTGGATGCGGATTTCCCGCTGGAGTATGCGTTTATTGCCGAACCGGGCGCGATTTTGCTGGAGACAGTGCCTGATTCCGCGCTTGGCGTGGCCGTTGGGCAGACCATCGCGGCATACGAAATCAAGGCAGGGGAGGAGCAAATCTCCCTTGCGGAGCTGGAAGCGCTTTATGAGGCGAAACTGGAAGCGGTGTTCCCCACACAGGCAAAATCAAGTGAAGAAAATCTGCAAATAGTCAGTTATACAAGCAAAAGCGGCGTTGCGCCGGCAATCAAAGTCGCGCGCCCGCGTGTGCTGATTCCGGTGTTCCCCGGCACAAACTGTGAATACGACACGGCCCGCGCCTTTGAGCGTGCGGGCGCTGTGCCGGAGATTTTGGTGATCAACAACCTGAGCGCAGCCGGTTTGGCGGAGTCCGTTGAGCGTGCCGCGAAATCCCTTGCGGCGGCGCAGATTTTGTTCCTGCCGGGCGGTTTTTCCGGCGGCGATGAGCCGGACGGTTCGGGAAAATTCATCACATCGTTCCTGCGAAATCCGCAGCTCAGCGAGGCAATCAGCGCGCTGCTCGATGTGCGCATGGGGCTTGCGGGCGGCATCTGCAACGGCTTCCAGGCGTTGGTCAAGCTCGGGCTCGCGACCCACGGAAAAATCATGCCGATGACGCCGGACGCCGCGACGCTCACCAACAACACCATCGGGCGGCACCAATCAAAGCTTGTGCGCACCCGCGTGGCAAGCGTGCTTTCGCCGTGGCTCGCATTATGCGAAGTTGGCGACGTGCATATGGTGCCGGTTTCGCACGGTGAAGGGCGGTTCGTTTGTCCCGCGCCGCTGCTCGAACAGCTGATTCAGAACGGCCAAATCGCTACGCAATATGTGGATTTGGACGGCCAGCCGACCATGGATGTGCAGTATAATCCCAACGGATCGCTCTGCGCCATCGAGGGTGTGACCTCGCCGGACGGGCGTGTGTTTGGCAAAATGGGGCACAGCGAACGCGTGGGCCCGGGGCTCTATCAAAACGTGCCCGGCGTGGCCGAAAACGGCATGTTCCGCGCGGCGGTGCGCTATTATCAATGAGGTGATTCGTGATAGTTCTGAACTTTACAGTTCTTCCGGAGGAAGACGGCAATCAGGTCAAGCAGATTTTGCGCGCGCGGGGTGTTTCGGTGCGGATCACCAATCAACTCAAGCGCGTGGAGGGCGGCATGCGCCTCAATAATGGGGCGGTTGCGCGCACGATTGACCCGGTTCGCGCGGGGGATGTGCTGACGCTGCGGCTGCCGGACGATACGGAAATCCTGGAGCCGATGCTGTTTGAACTGGAAATATTATACGAAGATGAGCACCTTTTGGTGGTCAACAAGCCGCCGACCATGGCGATGCATCCGACGCGGAATCTGCAGGGAAATTCGCTGGCGAACGCTGTATCCGGCTATATGCAAGGGCAGGGGAGGCCTGTGGTGTTCCGCCCGGTGGGGCGGCTGGACAAAGGAACCTCCGGCGTTGTGGTGTGTGCGCTGCATGCCTTTGCCGCGTCAAAGCTCAACGGCAAGGTGCAAAAAACATATGTTGCGCTGGTGCATGGCCGCTACGAGGGCGTGGGCACATTCACAAACGCGATTTATCGCCCGAAAGCGAATTGCACACTGCGCGCCTGCCGGGAAGAACACGCGCCGCTGCTGCCCGGAGACGAAATGGCGGTCACCCATTGGGAAGCAACTTCGCATAATAAAGAAGCAACTTCGCATAATAATTCGATCAGCTGCCTGAAAATTTGGCTGGAAACCGGGCGCACACATCAAATCCGCGCGCACTTTGCCCACCATGGCACGCCGCTGCTGGGCGACGATTACTACGGCGCGCCGGCGCGCGAAGAACCGGGGCATTTTCTGCATTGCGGGCAGGCGAGGCTGGTGCACCCGGTCACAAATGAACTTCTCTGCGTTGAAGCGGAGATGCCCGCACATATGACTTCTATGGTGCAAACCATGAACATAAATTAAGACGACGGAGGAACCCAAACATGAGCGCAAAAAAGAAATTCAAGGCGGAAAGCCAGCGTGTGCTGGACTTGATGATCAATTCGATTTATACCAACAAGGAAATTTTTTTGCGGGAGCTGATTTCCAACGCCAGCGACGCCATTGACAAGCGCTATTATCAGGCGCTGCAGTCCGGCGACAGCGGTCTGAGCCGCGACGAATTTGCAATCACGCTTTCCATTGATAAAGAGGGCCGGACGCTGGTAATCAGCGACAACGGCTGCGGGATGACCGCGCAGGAACTGGAGAATAATCTGGGCGTGATTGCGAAAAGCGGCTCGCTGGAATTCAAGCAGAACGTGCAGAGCGCCGAGGACATCGAAGTGATTGGGCAGTTCGGCGTGGGATTCTATTCGGCCTTCATGGCGGCGGATGAAATCACGGTGGAAAGCCGCAAAATGGGGGAGGACGGTGCGACCCGCTGGCACTCAAACGGCTCGGAAGGGTTCACGCTGGAGGCCGCTGAAAAAGAGGACGTGGGCACGGTTATCACGCTGAAAATCAAGGAATCTTCAGAACAGGAAGACTACGAGGGCTATTTAGAGGACTATCGCGTCAAAGAGCTGGTGAAGCGCTACAGCGACTATATTCGTTACCCCATCCGCTTGGGCGAGGACACCCTCAACAGCATGTCGCCGCTGTGGCGCAAGAATAAAAACGAGATTGAACAGCAGGAATATGAGGAGTTTTATCAGGGCGAATTCCACGCGTTTGAGAAGCCGCTGCGGGTGATTCACGCCAGCGCGGAGGGCATGATCACGTATCAGGCGCTGCTGTTTTTGCCGGAGAAAGCGCCATACAATTATTATAACAAGGACTTTGAAAAGGGGCTGAAGCTCTATGCCAACGGCGTGATGATCATGGAGCACTGCAAGGATTTGCTGCCCGATTGCTTCAGCTTTGTGCGCGGTGTGGTGGATTCTCAGGACTTGTCGCTCAATATTTCGCGTGAGATGCTGCAGCAGGATCGGCAGCTCAAGAGCATCGCGAAGAACATCGAAAAGAAGGTCAAGAACGAGCTGAAAGACCTCATGGAAGAGGACCGCGCCGCGTATCACGCGTTCTATCAGGCGTTTGGGCTCAATTTGAAGTATGCGCTTTACGCGAGTTATGGCATGCAGCGCGACCTGCTGCTGGAGCTGCTCGAATTCCCCACGACAACGCAAGAAAGCGCTGCGACGTTCGCAGAATACATCGCGAGAATGCCGGAGGAGCAAAAATATATTTACTACGCCACAGGCGAATCGGCCGCGCAGATCAAGCGCCTGCCGCAGTGCGAACGGCTCACGGAGATGGGCTACGAGGTGCTGTGCCTGACAGACGACATCGACGAATTCCTGTGCAAAATTTTGCAGCAGGTGGAAGAAAAAGAGCTGCGCTCCATTCTGGAGGCTGATTTGGAGCTGGAAAGCGATGAAGAAAAACAGGCGTTGGAGCAGGAAAGCGAAGCGCGTGCGGACTTGTTCACAGCCTTGCAGGAGGCGCTCGGCGAGCGGGTTGCCCGCGTGGCGCCGACGGCAAAGCTGCGTTCGCACCCGGTGTGCCTGAGTTCCAGCGGCGGGCTTTCGCTGGAAATGGAGCGCATTTTGCAGGCGCAGCCCGGCAGCGAAGAAGCGGAAATGCCCATGAAGGCCGAACGCGTGTTGGAGCTCAACATCAACCACCCAATCTATGAAAAATTGCAGAAGCTGGAGGCGGACGCGCTGAAGGATTACGCCTATTTGCTCTACAACCAGGCGCTGTTGATTGAAGGCTTCCCGGTGGAAAATCCGGTCGAATTCGCCGAGGCAATGTGCAAATTAATGGCATAACTACCGTGGTCAAGTAAAGCGAGAAAGCAGAAGACATATGGCGGACATTGTGTACAATTTCAACGGCAATCCCTACCTCAACATCACCAACCGGTGCCCCTGCGCGTGCGAGTTTTGCATCCGCGGGCAGGCCGACGGCTTGGGCAGCGCCGCAACCCTTTGGCATGAGCGCGACCCGGAATGGGACGACATCCGCGCGGCGCTGGAGCAATACGACTTTTCGAAGGCAGGGGAGGCGGTGTTTTGCGGGTATGGCGAGCCGTTTTGCGCGTTGGAAAATCTGAAGCGTGCCGCCGCATGGCTCAAAGAGCGCTTTCCTGCGATAAAGCTGCGTGTAAATACAAATGGGCTTGGCGATTTGATTTGCCGGCGCGATACAGCGGCGGAGCTTGCGGGCCTTGTTGACACGATGTCCATCAGCCTGAATGCCCCCAATGCCGCGCGGTATGACGCGCTGTGCCATTCCGATTACGGCGAGGCGGCGTATGGCGCGATACTCGCGTTTGCGGCGCAGTGCAAAGAAATATATCCGCGCGTGGTGTGTTCCGTGGTGGACGTGATCACGCCGGAGGAAATCGAACAGTGCCGCGCCATCGCGCAGAAGTTGGGGCTCCCGCTGCGGGTGCGCAAAAAAGACTAGCCCGCCCTGGGCATATCAAATAAAAAGCGACGCTGTTGAAGAAATAGCGTTGCTTTTTTTGATGAAATTTTTTTGCGATATTGCATTGTGCCGGAAAATATGATATGATATTGGCATGAGCATAACACAAATGAGTTTTTCTGCCGAAGTGAAAATGGAATTGCTGCGCGCCAGCGAAAAGCAGCCCGATTGCTGCATGGAGGCGCAGCTTTATGGACTATTGCTCTTTGGCAGAGAGTGGGGCAGCGGCGGCATCGTGCTGCGCACTGAGCGGCGGGAGATCGCGGACTATGCTTGCACGCAGCTGCGGGAGGTTGCTCTTGCGGCGGCGCACCTGACGCAGGTGGGGCGCAAATGGGAGGTTGCCGTGCGCGCGGAGGATTGCCTGCGGGTAATCGAGCGCTTTGGGCACGAAAAAAACGAGGTTTCTATGCGCATCGTGCCGGAAAATTTTGCGTGTGAGCAGTGCCGTTTGGCGTTTTTGCGGGGGGCATTCCTCTCGTGCGCGGCGGTTACGGCCCCGCAGCGGCACTATCATCTGGAGTTTTTGGCGGGCTTCAAGCGCTTGGCCGGGCAGCTGTGCGGGGTGATGGAAGAGGCCGGGCTGCCGCCGCCGAAGCTTTGCCAACGCAGCGGCGTTTGGCTTGCATATTATAAGGATAGCTCGCAGATTGAGGATGTGCTCGCGCTGCTTGGCGCACAGATCGCCATGCTCGATTTGGCAACGGTGAAGGTTGAAAAAAGCATGCGCAACAAGGTCAACCGGCAGGTGAATTTTGAAATGGCAAACGTGGATCGCAGCTCCGCAGCCGCCGCGGCACAGCTGCAGGCGATTCGCCGCCTGCGGGAACAACCGGGGCTCGAGCATCTGCCGCCGTTATTGCGGGAATCGGCGCTGCTGCGGGAAGAAAACCCAGAAGCCTCGCTGCAGGAGCTTGCCGACCTGGCCGCACAGCCCGTGACGCGCTCGGGCATGAACCACCGGCTCAAAAAATTGGTGGAGCTGGCGGCGGAATATTCTTAAAAACACAGGAGGAAATACACATGATACCGATCACCATATGCAATGGAATGGACGAAACGGCACGCTTTGATCAGCTCAAGGCGCGCGGCGGCGAGGTGGACGCGAAGGTCACGGCCATCATGCAGGAGATCATCGCGGACGTGAAGGCGCGCGGCGACGAGGCCGTGCGGGAATATGTGCTGCGTTTTGATCAGACCGATCTGGAGCGCTTTGAGATCCCCCGCGAGCAGATGGAGGCGGCGGTGGAGCAGTGCGACCCCAAGTTCATCGCGGCGCTGCGCAGTGCCGCCAAAAATATTCGCAGCTTCCATGAGCGGCAGCTGCGGCAGAGCTGGTTCACCACCGGCGAACACGGCGTGATGCTGGGGCAGCGCATTCGCCCGCTGCACCGCGTGGGGATTTACGCCCCGGGCGGCACGGCGATTCTGCCGTCGTCCGTGCTGATGAACGCTATCCCGGCAAAAATCGCGGGCGTAAAGGAAATCATTTTGGCGACGCCCCCGTGGCAGGGCAAGGCCGACCCGCGAATGCTTGCCGCCGCCTGCATCGCGGGCGTTGACCGTGTGTTTTTGATGGGCGGCTCCCCGGCGGTGCCGGCGCTGGCCTACGGAACCGCGACGATTCCGAAGGTGGATAAAATCGTCGGTCCCGGCAATATTTTTGTCGCGACCGCGAAAAAACTCCTTTATGGCGTGGTGGATATCGACATGATCGCGGGCCCGAGCGATATTCTTGTCGTTGCGGACGAAACCGCGAACCCCGAATATCTTGCGGCGGATTTGCTTTCTCAGGCGGAGCACGACGTGCTTGCGAGCGCTATTTTGGTGGGCACGGATTTGGCTGTGATGGAACAGGCCATGGTTGCTTTGGAACGGCAGCTCGAAGCGCTTCCCCGCAAGGAAATTGCCGCGCAGTCGCTGCGAGACTTCGGTGCCGCGTTCCTGTGCGAAAGCATTGAGCAAGCGCTCGAAATTGCAAATGATCTCGCGCCGGAGCACCTGGAACTGTGCGTCTGCAATCCCCTCGAATGGCTGGGCGCCGTGGAAAACGCGGGCTCCGTATTCCTGGGCAACGACACCCCGGAATCTGTTGGCGATTACTATGCGGGGCCGAATCATGTGCTCCCCACCGACGGAACATCGCGCTTTTTCTCGCCGCTTTCCGTGGACGATTTCGTCAAAAAGCTGCAGTTCATCCACTATACCCGGCCTGCGCTGGAGGCCGCGCGGGACGCCGTTGTGACACTTGCGGAAGCCGAAGGCCTCACCGCCCACGCAAATGCTGTGCGGGTAAGGGTGGACTGAGCACCGTTAGATATTCCCCAAAAAGCAACCATCAGGAGAGCAGGCCAAACACCTGCTCTCCGATTTTTTATATCCCCGCAGGCCGGTCTGTCATATAGTGATAGGGAAGGCGAGGGCTCTCCAATTCCATGAACTTTTTTGCCTTCATGATTATTTCCCTGAAAGAGTGGCAAAAATAAAGTTGCCATAAAAACGACGGAGAGTGATAAACGTGACAGTGAAACGCGGGGATATTTTTTACGCGGACCTCAGCCCGGTGGTGGGCTCCGAGCAAGGCGGCATCCGGCCGGTGCTGATTGTGCAGAACGACGTGGGCAACAAATTCAGCCCAACCGTCATCGCGGCGGCCATCACCAGCCAAAAATATAAGACCGATTTGCCCACGCACATCAAGGTCAATGCCGATGGCTCCGGCCTTGCGCGGGATTCCATCGTGCTGCTCGAACAGGTGCGCACGCTGGATAAGCGCCGCCTGAAGGAGCGCATGGGCAACCTCGAAAATCAAGATATGCAACGGGTTGACCGTGCGCTTTCGGTGAGCCTCGGCATCCCGGGCAGCAGCATGGGCTCCGTGAGTTCCGCAATCGCATAGGTTCCTGCATAGGAAAAAACCCGCAGGGCATTCAATTCCCTGCGGGTTATTTTTCAAGATATTGCGTCGCCGCTGCAAATGCATCGTCCTCAATGAAAAGTTCTGCGCAGCTGCCGGGCTCGCGGGCGTTCCATTCCGCCGCTGCTCGCCGGAACCAGCTGAGCTGCCGTTTGGCATAGCGCCGGGTCTCCTGTTTGAGCCGCGCGGCGGCTTCTTCCAGTGAAGACGCGCCGAGAAAATAGGGTTCCAGTTCCTTATAGCCAATCGCCTGCGCGGCGGTTTTTGTCGATTTTTTCCGCCACTGCGCAGCTTCTTCCAGCAGCCCCTGCGCCAGCATAACATCCACTCGATGATCAATTCTGTCATAGAGCGTTTGCCGTTCGCGGGCGGATAAAAATATCATGCGGCACGTGTAGGGCGAGGGCTGTGCGCGGGAGTTTGCGTTTTGCTCGGCAATGGTCATTCCGGTGGAGTGGTACAGCTCCAGCGCACGAATGACGCGTTTGCGGTCGGCGCTGTGCAATCGCGTTGCCGGGTCGATGCCCTTTAGTTTCTCGTACAGCGATTCGCTGCTACGTTGCTGCAAAGCTTCGCGAAATTGCTGATTCACCTCAACTTCAGGATACGAAAGGTGCTCCGTCACCGCCTGAATATACAGCCCTGTTCCGCCGCAGAGGATGGGCAACTTGCCTCGCTCATGAATATTCTGGATGGCGGCATGGGCAAGCGGCGCATATTGCGCAACAGAAAAGCGCACGGAGGGCTCCGCTATGCTCACGAGATGGTGCGGCACGGCGGCGAGTTCCTCCGCAGTTGGCTTTGCCGTGGCGATTTCCATGCCGCGATAAATCTGCATGGAATCGGCAGAAACGACCTCGCCGCCCAGCTGCAGCGCGAGCCGGATGGCAAGCGAGGTTTTGCCGCTCGCGGTGGGGCCGGCCACCACAAGCAGAGGGATTTTCGTCACATTATCGCCCAAAGCGCTTCTCCAACTCCTTTTTTGTGAGGGATATCATCACCGGCCGGCCGTGCGGGCAGGTGCGCACATCAGGCATCTGCAACAGGCTATCCACAAAGCGTTCGCGCTCCAACGCGTTGGAGGGGGCGCCCGCTTTCACGGCTGCGCGGCATGCGGCGCTGGTGAACATCCACTCCAGCGCGTGTGTGGTCAAATCGCCGCGCCGTTCCAGCAAATACCCCGCCATTTCCGCCGCCTGCGCGCACAAATCGGTGCCAACAAGAATCATCGGGCACTCGCGCAGCACGAGGGCATCCGCGCCGAATTCGTCAATCACAAAGCCTGCCTGCTCCAGCAATTCCCGGTGCTCCCAAAGGGCGGCGGCCTCTTCGCGGCTCAGGCGCAGCGGCAGCGGCTCAAGCAATACCTGCCGTGAAGTTTCTGCATGCGCGGCCTTCAGCTGCTCAAATAAAATGCGCTCGTGCGCGGCGTGTTTGTCAATCAGCAAGAGTTCTTCGCCCGCCTGCGCAAGATAATACGTTTGAAATACCTCGCCGATCACCCGCACGTTTGGAAAATCAGGCGTGAGCGGATTGTGCGCGGGTTCTTCCGATGCCGGTTCCATCGGCGGAATATTTTCGACCGAGGCAGGGAAATATGGCGCCGGCCGCCGGGTCAGTGAGGGGATATCCCGCGTGGGCGGCAGCGGATTTGTTTGGCTTGCGGGGTCGCTGAGCATCTCCGGCTCCGGCGAAAAACTGTGGGAAATCTCGGCGTTTTCGCGTATATTTACGATGCCCGGGCTGGTGCGCTGCTGCCAAAAATCATCCCGTTTGCGTGGGATTTCGCTGCCTGTATTGTGTTGAATTGTCGCAGGCTGGTTATTGATGCCCGCGCTGGCTGCCTGGTATACCGCCGAAAACACCGGGCGGTCATCGGCAAAGCGCACCTCGGTTTTTGCTGGGTGCACGTTCACATCCACGAGCCCGGCGGGCAGCGTGATATACAGCACGCACGCGGGGAATTTCCCCGACGGCAGGCTGTGTTTATAGGCCTCGGAAAGGGCGGCGCTCGCCGTGGGGCAGCGAATCCAGCGGTTGTTGAGGAACAGATACTGCCCATTGCGGTTGGGTCGCGCGGCAGAGGGCTGGCTCACAAAGCCCGTGATTTCCACGCCCTGATGTGCGCTTTTTACGCCGAGCAGCTGCTCATAAAACGCCTTGCCCAGCACCGCACGCACGGCCCCGGCGGGGTTCCCGTCGCCCGGCGTTTGGAAGATGGTCTTGTCCTCTCGCAAAAACGTCACGGCAACGTCAGGGCGCGAAAGCGCCAAACGCTCCATCGCGGCGCCCACATAATTCCCCTCGGTCACGTCCTTTTTGAGGAATTTCATGCGTGCCGGGGTGTGGAAAAACAAATCCCGCACGATGATGGTGGTGCCGTTTGGGCAGCCTGCGTCCGTAAGCTCACCCGGCTCGCCGCCGCTGATTTCGTAGGAGCACCCGGTGGTTTCTTCGGCTGTTTTCGTGAGCACTTGCACCTGCGAAACGGCAGCGATGCTCGAAAGCGCCTCGCCCCGGAAGCCCAGCGTGAGGATGCTGTCCAGGTCGTCCGCGTTCGTGATTTTGCTGGTGGCGTGGGGCAAAAATGCCGTGGGCAGCTCCGCGCGGGGGATGCCCTTGCCGTTATCCGTCACGCGGATATAGCGCACGCCGCCGCCGCGGATTTCCACCGTGACGGCGGAGGCGCCCGCGTCCATGGCGTTTTCGCACAGCTCCTTGACCACGGAGGCAGGGCGCTCCACGACCTCGCCCGCCGCGATGAGGTCGGAGATATGTTTGGGTAAAACTTGAATCATTTACGCGATCTCCTTCGCCTTTTTCACAAGCTCGTATAGCGTCGTCAGCGCTTCGATGGGCGTCAGCGTGTCCGCGTCAATGGTACGGAGCTCGCCCACCAGCGCCGCCGCCTGCATGTCCGCAAAGCTGTCGTCCGTTTCCTCCACAGAAAGCACCGCTGCCTGGCCCGTTGCCGCGAGCTTTGCACGTTCCTGCTCCTCCAGCTCGCGCAGAATTACTTTTGCACGTTTGATCACACTTTCTGGCACGCCCGCGAGCTTTGCCACCTCCACGCCGTAGCTGCCGTCGGCGGCGCCCTGCACAATCCGGCGCAAAAATGTGATTTCGTCCCCGCGTTTTTTGACCGCGACGGCAAAGTTATAGATGCCCTCCGCCGCGCCCTCGAGCTCCGTGAGCTCGTGATAATGCGTGGCAAAGAGGGTTTTTGCGCCGAGCTTTTTGGGGTTTGCCGCGTATTCCAGCACAGCCCGCGCGATGCTCATGCCGTCAAACGTGGAGGTGCCGCGCCCGATTTCATCAAAGATGAGCAGGCTCTGCGCCGTGGCGTTTTTGAGAATCTGCGCGACCTCGTTCATCTCCACCATAAAGGTGCTTTGCCCGCTGGCGAGATCGTCCGATGCGCCAACACGGGTGAAAATCGCGTCCGCCATAGCGATGCTTGCCTGCTGTGCGGGCACGAACGAACCCACCTGCGCCATCAAAGTAATGAGCGCCACCTGCCGCATGTAGGTGGATTTTCCCGCCATATTCGGCCCCGTAATCACCATGCAGCGGCAGCCGTTTTGGTCCAGATGGGTGTCGTTGGGCACAAATGGCAGCTGCAGCATTTTTTCCACCACAGGGTGCCGGCCTTCTACGATGGCGATCGGCCCGATGGGTGTGACCTCCGGGCGGCAATATTGGTTGGAGGAGGCGGCCTCCGCAAACGAACACAGCACATCAAGCTGCGCCGCCGCACCCGCGTTGCGCCGCACACGGGTATAATTTGCCGCGAGTTCTTCGCGTATTTGCGAGAAAATCTCATATTCGAGCTTCACAATGCGCTCGGCGGCGCTGAGCACTTTGGCCTCCAATTCCTTCAGTTCCTGCGTGATATACCGCTCGCAGTTGGCGAGGGTTTGCTTGCGCACATAGTGGTCCGGCACCAGCTCTTTGTAGGAATTGCTCACCTCAAGGTAGTAGCCAAACACGCGATTATAGCCCACTTTGAGCTTTTTGATGCCCGTTTGCTCCTGCTCCTGCAGCTGAATATTCGCAAGATAACCCTTGCCGTCGCGCTCAATGGCGCGCAGCTCGTCTAGCTCCCCGCAGTAGCCATCGCGGATGAGCCCGCCTTCCCGCACGGAAAACGGCGGCTCTTCTACAATGGCCTCGTCGATGAGATTGCACAAGTCCTCGAGGGGATCAAGTTCACCCAGCAGCTGCCGCAGATAATCGCAGCGCGCGCCTTGCAGGGCATTTTTCAGTGCAGGCAATAACCGCAGCGAAGCCAAAACCGCCCGCAGCTCCCGCGCATTTGCCGTTTGATACACCACGCGGCTCATCAGGCGCTCCATGTCGTGGATTTCCGAGAGGGCTTCGAGCAAATCGAGCCGCATATTGGTATTTTCGAGCAGCTCCTGCACGGCGGATTGCCGCCGTGTGATGCGCGGCAAATGCAGCAGCGGGCGTTCGAGCCAGCTGCGCAGCAGGCGTTTGCCCATGGCGGAGCGGGTTTTGTCCAGCACCCACAGCAGGCTGCCGCGTTTTTCGCGCCCGCGCATGGTTTCGCACAGCTCCAGGTTGCGCCGCGACGACGCGTCGAGCTTCATGAACTGCCGCTCGCTGTAGCTTTCGATGCTGCGGATGGAGCTGCGCAAAAAGCCCGTGGCGTCCTGCGCGCTTTTTTGGGCCTCCCGCAGATAGCCGAGCGCCGCGCCCAATGCCCGCATGGCAAGGGGTTCCTGCGCCAGCTCCAGGTCCTGTATGTATGCTTCAGAAAAGTGGAGGCTTACTTCTTCTAGCGAAAACGCCTCGGCAGGGCAGGGCTGCAATAGCGCGTTGTTCCCCTTTTGGCGGAAATAATCGCGCAGGCGGGAGTCCGCCGCGGCGTTGGGGCAAAGCAGCACCTCCGTTGGCAGATATTTTGCCAGCTCGTTGATGAGTTTTCCCGTCAAATCGGGCGGCTGCAGCTCCGTGATTTCCGCCGTGCCCGTCGAAACATCACAAAAACAAAGCCCCGCGCCGCCGCCTTCCAGCAGGACGCAGGCGAGGTAGTTGTTGCGGTCCTCGCGCAGCATTTCGCTTTCGATCACCGTGCCGGGGGTGATGACGCGCACCACCTCCCGCCGCACGATGCCCTTGGCGGCGGAGGGGTCCTCCATTTGCTCGCAGATGGCGACTTTGTGGCCATTTGCCACGAGCCGCGCGATATAGCCATCGGCGCTGTGATAGGGCACGCCGCACATGGGCGCCCGCTCGGGCAGGCCGCAATCCCGCCCGGTGAGCACCAAATCAAGCTCGCGTGACACCATCTTGGCGTCGTCGAAGAACATCTCGTAAAAATCGCCCAAACGGTACAGTAAAACCGACCCCGGATGCCGCTCTTTGACTTCCCAGTACTGCCGCATCATGGGCGTGAGATTTTCGTTGTCGATCATCTGCAATTCCCCCTTTGCCTATGCCAAAATCAGAATCAGCCGCAGCCGTCACAGCTGCCGCAGCCGCCACCGCAGCCGGCGGGTTTCGGCTCAAATGTCGCGGGGTCTTCGCCCTGCGCGCAGCCGTCCAAAATTGCGGAAACATATTGCACCACGGCGTCAAGTTCTTTGGTTGCGGCCTGGTATTCTTCCATGTTGGGGTTTTGCATGAGCGTGTCGTAGATTGCCTGGAACTTCGTCTGATATTCGCCCATGAGCGCTTCGTCCGCGGCGTCGCCCTTCGCGGCTTCGTGCTGATACTGCATGCGCACAAGGCCGAGTTCCTGCATGTTGGCCTGCAGGCCTTCGTCAGCGTCGTTCTTTTCCTGTGCCGCCACGGTGCGGACATATTCCGGCTGCAGCTGCAACGCCGCGCCAAGTTCTCTTGCCAATTGTTCGATGTTTTGCATGTGATTCTCCCTAACTCCCTAAAATTTTATTGTACCATCCAAAAGCCAGTTGCTGGCGTTGGTGATCTCCACTGTTACGAACTCGCCGATGAGAGCGTCCGGGCCGTCAAATTCCACAACCTGATTGCCCTCGCTGCGCCCCGCGAGCCGCAGGCGTTTGCCGCCATTTCCTTCGCACAGCAACCGCAGCGTTTGCCCCGGCATATTGACGCAGCGGGCGGCGGCACGTGTTTCTTGCAGCGCGGTGAGCTCCTGAAACCATTGCACTTTTTCTGAATGCAAAATCGGATCGGGCATCGCGGCTGCCCATGTGCCCTCACGCTTGGAATAAATAAACGTGAACAGCGAGGTGTAGCCCACGGTGTCCACCAGTGATAGTGTGTCCCGGAATTCCGCATATGTTTCCCCGGGAAAGCCCACGATGATGTCGCTGGTCATGCTCAGGCCGGGCATGAGTTCCCGCGCGGCCGCCGCGAGCGCCAGATATTCGGCGCGGGTGTATTTTCGGTTCATTTCCCGCAGAATGCGGTCGTTTCCGCTTTGCACAGGCAGGTGAATGTGCTTTGCGATGTGTTGCCCATTTGCCATCACTTCGAGCAATTCGCGCGAGCAATCCTTTGGGTGGGAGGTCATGAACCGCAGCCAAAAATCGCCCTCCATGGCGTCCAGCTCGCGCATGAGCCGGGGGAAATCATAGCCCTCCGCCCGGTAAGAATTTACGTTTTGCCCAAGCAACGTGATTTCTTTGTAGCCTGCGGCGATAAGCTCCCGTGCTTCGGATAAAATATGCGCCGGCGCACGGCTGCGCTCCCGGCCGCGCACCAGCGGCACCACGCAGTAGCTGCAAAAATTGTCGCAGCCATACATCACAGGGAGCCACGCGCGGTAGGCGCTTTCGCGCCGCACGGGCAGGCCCTCGGCGATGCTGCCGGGCTCGTCTGTGGTTTCGAACACGCGCCGCCCTGTGGTGAACATGCGGTAGAGCAGCTCCGGCACACGGTGCAGCGCGTGGGTGCCAAAGAGCAAATCCGCAAAGGGGAAGCTCTGCTTGAATTTTTCCGCCGCGTGCGGCTGCTGCACCATGCACCCGCACAGTGCAATACGAAGATCTTTGTTTTCTCTCCTCCTAGTTTTGAGCCGTCCCACATTGCCGAACACGCGGTCCTCCGCATGCTCCCGGATGGCGCAGGTGTTGTATAAAATGAAAGTGGCGGCTTCGATGTCGTCCGTGAGGGCATAGCCGCATTCCAGCAGCAGCCCGCGGATGCGCTCGGAATCCGCCTCGTTGCCCTGGCAGCCGAAGGTATGCACAAATGCCAGCGGCTGCACGGCATACCGCTCCGCCAGCAGCTCGGTGACGAGCGCCGCGTATTCCCGCTGCCGCGCGAGTTCTTCTGTTGAGATGGTGCGCGTTGGTTGTTGCATGGCGTTCTCCGATGATGATAAACTTACCTGAATATTATAGCAAAAAAAACGGCCATGCACAAGAGCTTGACCGGATTTATTTCTTGATTTTATTCTGCCGACTCGTCCAACGCCGCAAATGCCCGCTGCAGCGTTTCCAAAATGCTTTCGGTCTTGCGCCGCAGCTGGATGGCGATGTGCGGCCTGCCCGCCCCGGCGGCAACCTTCACCCGCCCGGGCAGCGCCTTTGCCATCGCCTGAATCATTGGCATATCCAGCGCTTCGATGTAGAGCGCCGCGCGTTCGCCCCCAAGGCCGATCTCAAAAATACCGCGCTGTGCGGCGGCGGCACGGATCAGCGCAATGTTGATGAGCCCCATTACCGGCGGCGGGGGATCCCCAAAGCGGTCGAGCAGCTCGTCAATCACGTCGTCGGCGTCTTCCCGGCTGCGGATGTCCGCGATGCGGCGGTACATCGCCAGTCTATGATTCACGGAGGCCACATAGCTTGCCGGGATGTTTGCATCAATGGGCAGGTCAATCTTGCAATCCCGCATGGAGGCGGCGGGCGCTGTGGGTGCCGAGCCGTCCGCCGCGGCTTTTTCTTCCGCCACGGCCTCCGCGAGCATTTCCATATAAAGGTCGTAGCCGATGGCCTCCAAATGCCCGTGCTGCTGCGCACCGAGCAAACTCCCCGCGCCCCGCAGCTCCAAATCCCGCATGGCGATCTGGAAACCCGAGCCGAACTCCGTGTATTCCCGGATGGCGTCCAGCCGGTGCTGCGCGATTTCCGTGAGCTGTTTGCCCCGGTGATAGGTGAAATAAGCGCTTGCCCGCCGCGCGGAACGCCCCACGCGCCCCCTGATCTGATGCAGCTGCGCGAGCCCCATGCGGTCGGCGTCCTCAATGACGAGGGTGTTCACGTTGGAAACATCCACCCCGGTTTCGATGATGGTCGTGCACACGAGGATATCCACCTCGCCCTCGAGCAGGCGCCGCCAAATGTCGCTGAGGGTTTCTTCGTTCATCTGTCCGTGCGCCACGGCAACGGTGGCCTCCGGCAGCTGTTCTTTGATTTGCGCCGCGCGGCGGTCGATGGTTTCCACGCGGTTGTGCAGATAATAGGCCTGCCCGCCGCGCCGCAGCTCCTGGCTCATGGCCTGCGCCAAAACGCCCATGTCGTGCTCCAGCACATAGGTCTGCACAGGGTGGCGGTCCTGCGGGGCCTCTTCCAGCACGCTCATGTCGCGGATATCCGACATCGCCATGTTGAGCGTGCGTGGGATGGGGGTCGCCGTCAGGGTCAGCACGTCCACATTCGGGTAGCGCTCCTTGAGTTTTTCCTTCTGCGCCACGCCAAAGCGTTGCTCTTCGTCCACAACGATGAGCCCCAAATCCTTGAACTCAATATTTTTCGAGAGAAGCCTATGCGTGCCCACGATGATATCCAGGCTGCCGCGTTTGAGCCGCGCCAAAATGCGCTTGCTATCGGCAGGGGAGACAAAGCGGCTGAGCATTGCGGCCTCCAGAGGAAAGCCCTCGAAGCGCCGCTGAATCGTCTGGTAATGCTGATATGCCAAAATCGTCGTCGGCACAAGAATTGCGCACTGCTTGCCCTCGGCCGCGCACTTGAACGCCGCGCGCAGCGCAACCTCCGTTTTGCCGAAGCCCACGTCGCCGCACAGCAGCCGCTCCATGGGGTAGGGGCGCTCCATGTCCTTCTTGATTTCATCGATGCAGCGCAGTTGGTCGTCGGTTTCCTCAAACTCAAAGCGCCGCTCAAAGTCGTTTTGCATGTCGATGTCGGGCGAAAACGCGTGCCCTTTGATGTTCAGCCGCTGGCTATAGAGCGCAGTGAGCTCCTTCGCCAAATCCTTTACGCCAGATGCAGCACGGCTTTTGGCTTTTTTCCAATCCGCGCCGCCCAAACGGTTGAGCTTCACCGCGCCCTCGTGCTTTGGGCCAACATACCGCGTGACCTGGTCGAGCTGCGTCACGGGCAGATAGAGCATATCGCCCTTGTTATATCGAATCTGAATGTAGTCTTTTTCGGCCCCGCCCGCGTTCATGCTGTTGATGCCCTCAAAAATGCCCACGCCATGCGCTTTGTGCACCACATAATCCCCGCGCCGCAGCTCCGAAAGGGTGTGGAACGCGTTCTTGGCATCGCGTTTTTTTGCTTCTTTTTTGCCCTTTGTCTCCTGCCGCCGCGCGCCAAACGTGATGATCGTCACCTTTTCCAGCGGGTATTCCGCACCGGCGGAAAGCGTGCCCGGCACCACCGCAACAATCCCTTTTGGGAACGCGGCAGGCGGCACGGGGCAATAAATCGCCGGAATTTCTTCGATTATGAGGTCGCTTGCCAGGGCTTTTGCTGATTTTTCCGTGCCTGCGAAGATGACGCAGCGGAAATCCGTGCGCCCGCGCAAGTGATCGATATCCTCAAGCAAGAGGCCCATCAGCCCGTTCCATGGGGTCAGCTGCCGTGCGGTAATGCTCACGAGGTCGCGCACCGGCGTATCAAAGCTGCCGCGCGGCAGGTGGTCGAGGTAAATCACGCCGCGCCGCCCGGCTTCTTCCAGCAGCGCGCTCCAGCGGAGGTTGAACTGGTCGAGCCCCGCGCAAAGCGTGCCCTCTTCCACATAGCCCTTCAGGTCCTCGTGCCAGAGTTTTTCGCAGGCCACGGCCCGTTCGCGCAGATTAAAGCTCTCGCAAAACAGCAGCAGGCCGCCGCCCAGATAATCGAGCACGGTCGCGCTTTCGGGATAAATCAGCGGCAGGTAGCGGTCGATGGAAAGCGGCTGAAGGCCGTCACGCAGCAGCGCAAGGTCTCCTTCCAGCGATTTCTTTACTTTTACACTGCCCTTGCCCTTGAAGTTGGCCTGAAAATTCTCGACCAAATCATGCAGCGCCTGGGTGCTTTTGGGCACAATCTCGTTGGCGGGGATGATTCGAAATTCACTGACCGGCTCTGTGCGCCGCTGGCTTTCCGGGTCAAAATAGCCCATCGAATCAATGGTTTCGTCCCAGAATTCCAGCCGCAGCGGCCATTTATTTTGCGGCGGGAACAAATCCAGTATGCCGCCGCGCCGCGCGAATTGCCCCGGGCCTTCCACCTGCTCCGCGCGCGCGTAGCCCGCCTGCAGCAGCCGCGCGGTCAGTTCCTCAATGGAAATATTGCCGCCGGCAGCAAGAGTAAAGCTGTTTTCCCGCAGCATTTCCGGCGGCACGGTGCGCTGCATGGCAGCCTCCACGGAGCAAACCAAAACGTCGCAGCGCCCTTGCGCCATGGCATCCAGCGCCGCAAGCCGCCGGTGCTCATATTCCCTCGAGCGGCTTTCTGTCGGCCGCAATGCCAAATCCCTTGCGGGATACAGCACCGCCCGGACGCCGAAGGCAAGCAGGTCATCGCGCAAACGCGTGGCCTGCATTTCATCTGGTGCAACAGCAAGGGCCTTGCGGGGCAAGCTTTCGCACAGCACCGCAATCAAGTGCGCCTTGTGCACGGGGGATAACCCAAGAACACCCATGGGCAGCCTGTGCCCATGGATGTCGGTCAATATGGTATGCAGTTCAGGGGATTCCTGCAGCAGCGCAGAAAAGCACGACATAGGAGAATCCTTAGCTTAGATTAAAATTAGAACGAGTTCTTAGTCCTTCGCGGCTTCAAACAAGCCCTTTGCAAGGCCGGCAATGCCCTGAATTTCGCTGGGGATGATGATCTTTGTGGCCTTACCGTCGGCGGCTTTGGCAAAGGCTTCGAGGCTCTGCAGGGTGAGGTAGCCTTCGCTCGGGTTTGCGGCGTTGATGAGCCGGATGGCTTCCGCACGGGCACGCTGCACGCTGAGGATGGCTTCCGCTTCACCTTCCGCCAGGCGGATGCGGGTTTGCTTTTCGGCTTCCGCGTTGAGAAGTGCGGCCTCCTTATGACCTTCGGCCTCCGTGATTTCCTTCGACTTTTCGCCTTCCGCGGTCAGGATTTTGCTGGCCTTTTCGCCTTCTGCGCGCAAAATCGCTTCGCGGCGCTGGCGCTCTGCCTTCATCTGCTTTTCCATCGCGTCCTGAATCTCACGCGGGGGCTCAATGTTCTTGAGCTCCAGACGGCCAACCTTGATGCCCCATGGGTCGGTGGCTTCATCAAGCACGGCACGCATTTTTGCGTTGATGGTGTCGCGGCTGGTGAGCGTGTGGTCAAGCTCCAAATCGCCGATGATGTTACGCAGGGTGGTGGCGGTCAGGTTTTCGATGGCGACGACGGGGTTTTCTACGCCGTAGGTATAGAGCTTCGGGTCAGTGATCTGATAAAAAACGATGGAGTCCACACGGATCGTCACGTTATCCTTCGTGATCACCGGCTGGGGCGGGAAGTCTGCGACTTTTTCCTTGAGCGAAACCTGCTTAGAAATACGGTCAATAAACGGAATCTTCAGGTGCAGCCCGGTCTCCCAGGTTTCTTTGTAGGTGCCCAGACGCTCGATGACGTAAGCATAGGACTGCGGGACAATGCGGATGTTCGCAACCGCGACGAGAACGCCGATGACAATGACAACGCCCAAAACAATGATAATTCCCATAACATATTCCTTTCAAATTATAATGCTTGATTTGATTATGCGTCTGCTTCCGGTTGGGTATCCAACTGCTCATTGAGCGTCTCAATGAGCGTTTCATTGAGCGGTTCAACGAGCAGTTTTGCGCCCTGAATTTCCAGTGTGCGCACAAAATCTCCGGCGGGTACAAGGTTGCCGTCCGCCGTGCGCGCGGTCCAGATTTGCCCTTCCACCTTGATGAGTCCCGTGCCGTTGATGTTGTCGATATCCTCCAGCACCACCACGGTTTGACCCACGCAGCGGTCAGCGTTGGTGGGCACTTTTTTTCCGCGCAGGCGCTTTGTGAGGGGCCGCGTGGCAAGAAGTGAAACGACGGTTACGACGAGGAACAGAATGATTTGCAGCCAAAGCTCCGCCCCAAAGAGACTTGCCAAAAGCGCCGCAAGCGCACCAAAAGCAAACCAGATTGAGAACAGCTGCATCGAAAGTGCTTCCAGAATCAGACAGGCGATCATCAGCGCCAGCCAGACGATCCATTCATACATAAAAAACACCCCCATTTTAGATTTCGGCGTGCGGGTTCGGTTTCCGCAGCCGAGCACTTCCATTGTACCGAAAAAGTGCTGCAATGTCAAGTAAAATATTTATAGAGTCATGTAAATCTAATCTTTGGTGTAGTGAAGCATTTTTCGGTGAATGCGCTGGCCGACTAACTTCCCCCGTCGCTTCGCGCCACCCCCTTCACCATTGAAGGGGGCCTTGCAAGTGGATCACATACTTGCCATGAATATGAATTTGAAGGAAGATAAATACTGAATTTTACGCTGTATGCCAAGCAAAAGATGGCGTTACAAGGCCCCCTTCGATGCCGAAGGGGGTGCCCGAAGGGCGGGGGAAGTTAGAAAAGCGAAGGATTCATATGAGCGTGTTACTTTTACGCAGTGAAGATTAGATTCACGTATTTATAGACTGGCAATTTGTTCCAGCAATATATCAAACCACTGTGCCGCTTTTGGCAGACGCTCCGCGATGTCTTCCAGCGAGCTGATTTGCGCAAAATATTCCAGCTGCGCAAGCTCAGCTTTTGGGATGTGCCGCGAGATGTGCACCAGATGATAGTCCGCGTGGGCGGGCGTATAAATCAGCCGCAGCAGGTCAATGAGCGGCTCCAGCGCGTATTGATTGTAATAGGCGTACGCCTCTAAATAAAGCCCGCGTTGCACATATTTTTCAGCACGCATCTGCTGCGAGCGGCGGTAGATTGCTTTTTCCAGCCGCTGCTGGTTTTCGTCCGTAAAATCAGCAGCGTTGAACGGCTGAAACTGAATCACGCCACTTTTGTCAAAGAGCACCTTCGCCGCCTCAATCGGGTCGTTTTCGATGAAAAAGCCCGCTTCGCGGCTGTGAAGCTGCCAGCAAAAATCAATCATCAAGTATTCGCCCGTGCCGCTCAAATGATAGATTCGCTGCCGGATTTTTGGATGCCCGTGCCGCATATTGTACTGATAATCCAGCGGGGCAAGCGCCGCCAACGCGTTTTCAACGGCTTCATAGGCCTGCGCTTCGCAGTCGTCCGCGATGTCCGCCCAAACATCGATGTCGCTGTATTGGTCAGCCGTGCCGTTCGCGTCCGCGCCCTCCAACCACAGCGCGTGAAAGCAGGGCAGCGGTTCAAGGGCGTTTTGCAAATGTGCGATGATATCGCTTCTGTCAATCGTCAATGCCATCAATCCTTTCAAGCGCTGTCTTAAAGTCCAGCTCCTGCCGGGGTTTTACGGCATGCCCCGGCTCGCGCCCGCACACGGCCAAATAATCGCAGTATTCGCATGGCCCGCCGGAGATGCCCCCGCTGTCTTTCTTGCGATAAAGCGGCAGCGCAGGGATTTCACCGGCTTGCAGGGCCACAACTTCTTCCGCGAGGATTTCGTCCGCCGCCCGGCGCAGTTTTCCAAGCCGCGCAAGCGAAAGCATGTTGCCCGGTTTGCCGAGTTTTGCGGGCAAATATAGCCCCAAGCCGCCCTCTTCCATGGCGCAAAGCACGTCGTCGTCCTCCAAAACAAAGCCCGCCGCCCGCGCCTGCGCATGCTTTTCCTTCGTGATTTCCTCCTGCGATTGCCGCCGGTCCTTCACTGTGATGACTTTGTCGTTGGCTTTTGTATAGAGCACACCGGCGGGCAGCGCATCGTCAAAAGGCACTGATTTCGCGTCCCAAATCGCGAACAGATACACCAGCATTTGCAGGTTCAGCCCGTCAAAAATATCGCCGAGCGAGAACCCTTTGCTCCCGGATTTATAGTCCACCACGCGGAAATATTGCCGGCCGTTGACCTCCGCGCAGTCCACGCGGTCGGCTTTTCCGCCAAGATACAGCGTGCCGCCGTCCGGCAGTTCGATTTGATGCGGCTGCACGGCCTGATCGCGGTTGATGCTCAGTTCAAACGCCACGGGCCGGAACCGGCTCACGCTGAGCTCCGCAAGCAGGCGGTTCAGCACCTGCACGCAGATATCCCGCAGGCGGCGGAAGAGGTAGGTCACGCGCGCTGGCAGCCCTTCGATATTCAGCCGCCGCGCGGCATAGTCGTTCAAAATCGCGTCTGCGGCGGCAATGCGCTCTGTTTGATCCATTGCCAAAAGCGCGTCAACCCCATGGGTTTTGAACAGCGTTTCTAAAAACAGATGCAGGATATTGCCGCGCAGCAAGGGGTCGAAATCCACGGTTTTGCGCGGCTGAAGTTTTAGATGATACCGGCAAAAATATTGGAACGGGCATTTGGCATACATCTCCGCCTGCGAGGGCGAAAACTGCGCCGAAGCTTTGGATAATCCGGCCGCTTCCGGCTGCTTGAGCTTCAATTGATCCAGCTTTTCTGACGCAGCGCGTTCCAGCGCCGCAAGCTTTGGCGCATAGTCCTCCCGCTGCTGAAAATACGCCAGCAGCGCATAATAAAGCTCGCTTTTTTTCGGCTGTTCGGCGCACAATAAGCGGAACCCCGCGTGCTCGCCCTCCAGCTGCTCCAGCGGCGGCATAAACTGCGTGTCGCGCACTTCGATTTCAGGGAACCGTTCCTTCAGCCATCGCACCATGGGGGAGGGCCGCAGGTCGTCTCCGGCGGCGTTGCGCAGCGCCCAGCTGCAGAACAATTGCTGCCGCCCGGCACACAGCGTGCGGTAGACCATCAGCCGCTCCATGGCGAGCTGCTGCTGCGCCAAATCCTGCATCACAAAGCCGTTTTCGCCGAGGAGCCGGCGATCCTGATCGGTGATCAGCCCGCCCATGCCCGGTGTTTGCGGAAACACGCCATCATTGAGCCCCAGCACAAACACGATTTTTGGGTTTTGCGGGCGCACGCGGTCCGCCGCGCCAAAGATAACGGCATCCAGGCTTTGCGGCAGCTCGCCCAGCGTTTGTGTAGAAAGCAGCAGCGCGAACAACGCCTGAAAGCGCTTTGCACCGCAATATTGATCCTCCAAGGCCTGCGCCATTTGATCCAGCATGCCCATGCACAAATCCCACACCCGGCTGAGTTCCATTGCCTCAATGGGCTGCCCGTTTGCGTTCAATTCATCGCGCAATTGTTTGAGAGCAGCCGGCACATGCACGGCCTGCAAAAATTCGTCCATCGCCGCCGTGCCGGAAATTCCGGTGCAATCCCGCAGCGCCTCCCGCAGTGCCGCGAGGGGGACAACCGCCCGCTGCCGCAGCGCGTTGAGCACATTGAGCTGTGCGGCGGAGCGTTCGTTTTCCGTTTGATGCAGCCCCTGCGGGTGCGCGGTCCACGGGCGCAGCCACGCGTTGCCCTGCACACGCCACAGCAGCGCATAGTTTTCGAGCAACGCCGCGTCTTCTTCCTTCATGCCGGTCAGCCCGGTTTTCAGGTAACGCATCATCGCTTCAATGCGGAAGCCTTCGGCTGCGATTTCCAGCGCCGCGCCCGCCAGCCGCATCAGGGGCTGTGCCGCCACGGGCTGCCGCGCGTCCTCGAACACAGGCAGACCAACCCGGCGCAGTGCGGCGCAAAACGGCTGCTGGTATGTTGCGGTATCCCGCGTCAGCACGGCAAAATCCCGACAACGCAATTGTGCTTTTTCTGTGGAATATTCGCGCAATAATTTTACAATACTCCGCGCGGCAAAGGCGCATTCAGCTTCGATATCCTCGCAAACGCAGAGATTAATATCGGCAGTTTTATCAAGAAATGGCAGCGGAGCTTCCTGCAAAAACGCCTGCTCGAGATGTGTAAGTGCCTGCGATTGATAGCGGGGCAGGGGGGCGCCGTCCCTCGGCAAATGCACCGGTGCCGCGATGGGAACGCCCGCCTGCCGCGCGAGGTCGAGCAGTGCCGCCGCCGTGCGCTGTGTGTGCGCAAACACGCCGGTGTCATCGTCCGCACGCAGGGCATCGGCGCACAGGGTCACATAAACATCCTGCGCCTGCTCCAGCAGGTATTTGAGAATATTCAGCTCCACGCGGGTGAAGCCGTTGAAGGCGTCTGCCGCGATGATTTTCCCCGCAAAGATTTCTCGGCCTTCCGGCGATGCAAGATTTTCACACAACGCCTGCAGCGGGTCGCACGAGCCAAAGCGCTCGGCCAATATCGCGTCATATGCCTGCAAAATCAGCGCAAGCTCCGCGATTTTTGGCTGACCCAGCCGCTCGGCTGTGCGCTGCAGTTCGTCGGGCTTTCCCGCCGCCGCGCTCAGCTCCTGCCGCAGCCGCAGTAGCCCGGGCACCATGCGCTCGTCGCCCTTCGCAAAGAGGGAAAGCTTGTCCCGCACGGCTTCCAGCGCAAGGCTCATGCAAAGCGCCTGTGCGGCGTCACCCGCATCGCGCCCGCCATGGCCGCCAAGTTCACGGAACACGACATTCGCAAGCCGCGAAAAACTCAGCACCTCAACTTGCAGCGCGCTGCGCTCGCCCAGCTGCTCCAGCATCGCCCGTTCGTGAAAAAATGAATCCTGCTCGGGCACAAGCAAAATCAGACCGTCGCGGCCTTCTTTCGCAAAATTCCCAAGCAGTTTATGCAGATATTCGGTTTTTCCCGCGCCCGCGCGGCCCAATAATAAATGAAGCATCAGTTAACTCTCCAAAAATCCTTGCCGTCGGAGCCGAACACCACCGTGCCCAGTGTATCCGTGCGGAACACCTGTATCCCCATGTCTCCGCACCGCTGCAACACATCTTCGTGCGGGTGCCCGTAGGAATTATCCGCCCCGCAGGAAATCACGATGGCTTGCGGATGAACGGCGCTCAAAAATACCCGGCTGCTTGATGTTCCGCTGCCATGGTGCCCCGCTTTCAGCAACGCGGTTTGCAGCCCTTTGCCCCACCGGTCAACCAGCTGTTTTTCCACGCCGCGTTCAGCGTCGCCTGTTACAAGCACGGCAAAATTTCCGTATTGCACGCGCGTGATGACGGAATCGTTGTTGTATTCCTCGCCGTCCTCTTTCAGCGGCCCGAGGATGGTGCAAACCGCTTCGCCAAGCTCATATTCCGTCCCGGGGCGGGCGAAGCTCACTGTCGTACCGGCCTTTTTGAGCTTTGCCGCTGCCCGCAAAAATTGTTCGTATGTCTGTGTGGTGGGCGTGTGTTCTTTTGAAAGCTGCGGCGCAATCAGAGTGCCCACGGAAAACGCGTCGAGGATGCCATAGGCCAGCCCGCCGATGTGGTCGCTGTGCGGGTGTGTGGCAACCACCAAGTCCAGGTGCTCCACGCCAAGGCGGTTCAGGTATTTCACCACGGTGGTTTCGCTGCCGCGCTCGCCGCCGTCGATGAGCATGTACTTGCCGTTTGCCTGAATCAGCGTGCTGTCGCCCTGCCCGACGTCGATGAAGTGCAC
>JGI994J12354_10000823_pt1 | contig 31520 bp, 26 predicted proteins | sample IntmicLarv3ML3BL_FD_12354 | JGI IMG/M metagenome (IMG submission 12354) | reverse complement strand
ATGTCAAAGGAAACCGTGATATATTCCGAGCGCCAGTCGTCACCCGTGAAGCCCAGCTTCAAAACAGCAAATTCCGACCAATCGTCCGTTGTGGTATATTTCACACATTTGGTATCCGATTTTCCCTCTTCCTCAATGGACATTTTGTCGCGTCTGCCCCACGTAGTGTTAAAATAGTTCGGCACAGAAGCTCTTTCATCAAAGTCCTGCTCTCTTACTGTGACGGCGACCTTGCCGGCCTCAGCGGGAGCCGGCCCTAAAAAGCCGCCTGACCATGTGCTGGGATCCGCACTATTGTCCGGGTCGGTAGGAATGGTGCCGCCCGGCACCGTCTGGTATGTCACCAGCAGGTTATCATACCATTGCGTAGTATTCGACCATCCGGTCATCACGTCGTCCATTGCAAATACAATGTGGAAGCAATCGGCCGATAAATATTCCGCAGGATATAAATCCTCAAGCTTAAATGTAAATTCTATTGTTTGCCACATGCCGGAAGTGATTGTGATGGGGTCTTCCAAAATATTAATTGCTCCGTCAAAATCCCATCCATTCGACAACTTGGGCACAAGTCCGGCACCATTTATATCGTCACCAACGCGCTGCGCCTTCATGTCAAAGGAAACCGTGATATATTCCGAGCGCCAGTCGTCACCCGTGAAGCCCAGCTTCAAAACAGCAAATTCCGACCAATCGTCCGTTGTGGTATATTTTACGCCTTTGGTGCCGGATTTACCCTCTTCCGCAATAGACATCAGCTGGCGTCTGCCCCATGTAGTGTTAAAGTAGTCCGGCACAGAAGCTCTTGCATTAAAGTCCTGCTCTCTTACTGTGACGGCGACTTTGCCGGCCTCAGCGGGAGCCGGCCCTAAAAAGCCGCCTGACCATGTGCTGGGATCTGCATTATTATCCGGGTCAGAGGGAACTGTGCCGCCCGGCGCCACCTTATAGGTTACCTGCAGATTGTCATACCATTGCGTTGTATGGCTCCATCCGGTCATCACGTCATCCATAGCGAACACGATATGGAAACATTCGGCCGATAAGTAGTCTGCTGGATATAAATCTTTAATATTAAAGGTGAGTTCTATTTTCTGCCATGTGTCGGAGGTCATTGCAATAGGACTTGCCGAAATATTAATTGCTCCGTCAAAATCCCATCCGTTCGACAACTTGGGCACAAGCCCGGCGCCGTTTGTGTCTGTTCCGGTGCGTTTTACTTTCATATCAAAGGAAACCGTTACATCCTCCGAGCGCCAATCGGTATCGCCGGTAAAGCCCAGCTTCAAAACGGCAAATTCCGTACGATCATCCGTTGTGGTATATTTTACGCCTTTAGTTCCGTCCTTGCCCTCTTCTGCAATAGACATCAGATGGCGTCTGGTCCAGGTAGTGTTGAAGTAGTCCGGCACAGAAACTCTCGCATTAAAGTCCTGTTCCCTGATGGTAACATCAACCTTGCTGGGGTCTTCAGGATCACCCGAAGCGGAGCCGCCGTACGTCATCTTCATGTTGTCGTACCACTGCTCTACCCGGCCACCGCCTGTTTCCATGCGGAAAAGAATAAACGGGTCGGCCGTGTCATATCTCGTTGGGAAAAGCTCTTTGATATTAAAGGTGATTTCTATTGTCTGCCACGCATCACCATAGGTTATCGGGGTTTCCGTGATTTTTACCGAATTTCCGCCTATATCAAAGCTCCAGCCCTGTGCAGCCAAATAAGGCGTAAATGTGCTGGCGCCATCGCCCGGGTTTGAATCGTCCGCGCTCCAGTATCTCTTTGCCTTCATGTCAAATGTAAATGTTATAGTTTCAGAGCGCCATGCCGTATCTGGCAGGCTGTCAAAGTTGAACCCCATAAACATACTGTTTGAGTATGTTTCCAGGTTAGTACATTTCAGCCCGGCTGTTCCGTCCTTACCGCCCGTCGCCTCAAGTGTAGCCGACATGCCGCCCGTCTCGCCCTGTATCGGGAAATCCGTTAAGAAATCCGACAAGACAAAACTGCCGTCAAAATCTTCGTCCATTAAGGTGGTTTCGTCTGGATCGGGGCTGCTATCGCCGCCGTACGTCATCTTCATGTTGTCGTACCACTGCTCTACCCGGCCACCGCCTGTTTCCATGCGGAAAAGAATAAACGGGTCGGCTGTGTCATATCTCGTTGGGAAAAGCTCTTTGATATTAAAGGTGATTTCTATTGTTTGCCACGCATCACCATAGGTTATCGGGGTTTCCGTGATTTTTACTGAATTTCCGCCTATATCAAAGCTCCAGCCCTGCGCAGCCAAATAAGGCGTAAATGTGCTGGCGCCATCGCCCGGGTTTGAATCGTCCGCGCTCCAGTACCTCTTTGCCTTCATATCAAATGTAAATGTTATGGTTTCAGAGCGCCATGCCGTATCTGGCAGGCTGTCAAAGTTGAACCCCATAAACATACTGTTTGAGTATGTTTCCAGGTTAGTACATTTCAGTCCGGCTGTTCCGTCCTTGCCGCCCGTCGCCTCAAGTGTAGCCGACATGCCGCCCGTCTCGCCCTGTATCGGGAAATCCGTTAAGAAATCCGACAAGACAAAACTGCCGTCAAAATCTTCGTCCATTAGGGTGACCTCGGTTGCACCTCTAGCCGGTATAAACGGCAGCGCAACAACCATCACGACCATAATCAGCAGCATGGACAAAGCCCGTATTGAAAGTTTCGTTTTTCTCATTTTAATTCTCCCTTTCCCTTAATACTGTATGACCGCTATCTGATGGCATTCCAGCCTTGGTATACAAAATTCCAGCATGCCTTCGCTGATTTTGAAGGGTATGTTTTCCTTCGAGGGGGCCAAATATATTTTCTTCGGCTCTTTCATCTGCAGCCGGCAGGATATTTCGCAGATAGCCGGCAAATCCTCAATAACCTCTACAGCGCCTCTTTTCACCGGCGCACCGTATAACAAATGCAGTACATATTGGTTTTCCTCCGAACGATGAGCCAAGGTTATTTTTCCCTGCGCGGGCATTTTCACATCCGCTGTTTTATCGATAAGGCGGTTAATCATCTGGTGAACAATTTGCTTGTGCGCAAGAGTTCCCATGGCATAGTATTCCTGGAACACGCTCCACGCGAGATAGATACCGTCTGCGCCCTGTGTTATGGCCGCCGAAACCGGCGTTGGGTCAACCGGGGAATGCAGATGCGAGCAAAAATGCTCTGCAGTACGGTTAAAATACGGATTAGCCATATCTCCCAGCTTCTCGCCGGAGGGCTGAACGGTGTATCCGTTGGTATATGTAACAAAATAGCTGCTTTGCAGCGACGGCAAATCACAGTCCGGCTTCACATACACGGGGGAATATTCCGATAGTCCGATATACTCTGCCCCTAAATCCAGCAGGAAGGTGTCCTCGTTTTCGGCCAGCCCGGACTCGCCCGAAGCCAAAATCTTGCCGCCCGCCGCTATATATGCTTTCAGCTTTTTCAACAATTCATCGCTGAGACGGATAATATCCGGCAGAACAAGAAGCTTATAAGCAGAAAAGTCCTCCTGCATATCGATAACATTAAAGAGATACTGCCCTTCGGTTAATATCCGCAGTACTCCGGCATCAATCCGGCCATAACGATCGGATTTGGCGCATTCACATTTGTTTGAGCTATTCACCGCTTCGCTGGACAAAACACCAATATCGGCGACAAATTTTTCACCGCCGCACCACGGCTCGCATTTTTCAATATACTCATATGCGCTGCCGATCAATTTGTATGTAGCCACATCCATTTCCCCATTGGGATGAAGCTGGTCGCCCACCAAGCAGCAAGCGCCGTTTGCGATAGCCAGAGAGGTTTCATACTTCAGGGCATTGGGATGCTTATATCCGCCGAATTCACCCCATGTGGTATGAAACCGGCCGGTTTGAGACAGGTATTTTTTACCCAAAGTACGGGCATAGGCCGCCGACAGCGGAAAATGGTCATATGTCCATTGCGCGCCCGTGGGCAGCGATTCGATTTCGATATTTGTATTGGTTGCCACTATATCGCGGCGGCCGCGTATAATATGTCCACCGTTATGAAAAATCGGCAGCCCTGGTTTTATAGCGTCAACAGCCGCCTTAACAGCATCGGTATATTTAAAATATGTTTTCTCCGCCAGCTCGCATACGGCTTCATCATCAAAAATACTTTTGCCCTCTTCTTTAAGCAGCTCGCGGCAGGCGGCGCAATAGCACGGAGTGACCGAGGCTATGTCCATAAACAAGCCATCGCAATCAAATGTATTCAACATTTCTTTCACCTGGCTGATAAGCAAATCCAGATAGGGCGAATTGAAGCAGAGCTGATGATATCCTGGCACAGTGAAAGAATTCACCCATAAGGTGCTGCCATCTTTATTGCGCACCAGCCAGCCCTCTTCTTTGTTTGCGATGCGCTCGTCAAGCCCGGCCGAAATGTACACAGGCGTACCGACCCCGATTTCCTTTGCGGCCTCTATTTGAGCCGAAAGCAAATCAAAGGACAGGTGGGGATGCATGGGAGAAACAGCCGATGGATAATACATAAATCCGTGATGGCATTTCGCAAAAAGGGTTATCGAGCCAACCCTTCCGGCCTTCAATGCATTTTGAAATTGCTGCTTGTCGAATTTAGCTCCTATGCCCGTTATGTGCTCAGAAGTGTGAAAATCCAAATGTACTTGACGATTGCGCATATTATCCGCGTCCTTTATTAATATTACATGATTAAACGTTTAAGGTTATACAAAGAAAAACAAATCTACCCTTTTATATATCTTACATTTCGGCGTTTTCAGAAGCCAGCCTCAACAACCGAATCTGTATATATTACCCTCGTGGGGACAACCTTCTCTATAATAATGTTTTCGCTCGTTTCTTTATTCATACGGCTTAAAAAAATCTCAGAAACCTCTTCGCCCATTAGCCGCGTTTCCTGAATAACAGTCGACAACGGCGGGTCAACAATTTGCGCCAATTCGAAATTATCAAAAGAAAAAAACGAAAAATCTTTACCTATTTTCAAATTTAGTTCTCTGGCGGCCAGCAAAATGCCAAGCGACACCTGATAATTGGTTCCAAAAACCGCCGTCGGCTTCTCCTGCATTTTCCAAATATCCATAAAACAATTATAGCCGCCGGGAGTTGTGTAGTCTGTATTAAAAACGTATTGCCTCGGAATTTCCATGTCATGTGTTCTAAACGCTTTGGTATATCCTTTATACCGTTCGATGGAAGTGTAGTTGAAAACCGGGCCGCATATAATCGCTATGTTATTGTGGCCCTTAGATATTAAATGATCCGTTACCTCAAATGCAGCCCCTTCATTGTCAACCCTAACCGTGTCAAATCCTTCGATTTTCTGGTCAACGATGACTATCGGGATGGTTACTTTTTTTAGTTCCTCAATCAATTCTTTGCTGTCAAGCAAAGGGAAAACAATCAATCCGTCTACCTTTTTCCCTAGAAGCAACCTGAGCTTGGTGCACATTATCTGCGGATCTTGCCCGCAATCACACACCAACACATTATAGCCTAATTTGCTGAGCCTATCTTCAATAGAAACAACAATGCCGGTACTGAAAATGTCCACCAACCGCGGCAAAATAACACCGACCGTTTTTGTACGGTTTACTTTAAGACCGCTTGCGATTTCATTTTTCTGATAGTTTAATGACTTTATGCTTTCCTCTATAATTACGGCGTTTTCCTGGCTTATATGTATATTGTTAAGGAATTTTGACACCGTGGCAATAGAAACGCCCGCCATTTCAGCAACATCTTTAATTGTTGTACTCATCTTCCCCGAACCTTCTACACATAACGTTTTACATTGATTATTGTAACACAAAAACGTCACTTTGTCAACGACGGTTTTGCTTAATTATGCATAAAAATGTCGAAAAATACAAACCGATGAGTTAACACAACAAAAGCCTTAAAGGCCGCAAAAAAGGCCGTTGAAACAGAAACCGTCAACGGCCTTTTGCAGATTATTCTAATGGATCAACCAAAGATGCCTCCGTCGCCGTCATCGTCGATCGGGCCGCTCATGGCCACTGTATCAGAAAACTCAAAGATTTCGACTTCAATCTCGGGTTGTGAATATGTTTTTTTCATTGCTATTACCTCTTTCTTAATCAACTATAAAACTTTCAAGGATTGCTATTTCTTCGGGACTATAGCCCCCCGCTTCCAGCGCCTTAGATGCAACATAGCTTGTGCTGCGGGAATTTACAGCGGGATCATAATCGGCATAGATATATTCCGAAACGCCGCCGTTTGTTAGCTTAACATACGATCTGGCCGAGAAATCTCTGCCATAGTTTGTCGGATTGATGTTTGTAATAACAGCATTCATCTGATAAAATTCACCGGGCTGCTTGGCTGTTTTAGCCCAAACCGTTTGCTTAATGTTCAGGAAAATTTTGCTTGCGCCGGTCAATCCGTCAATTGTGAACTCAACTCCGGGTGTCAAAAAGTCTGTCGGGCAGATAAGTGTTCCAAACTCAAATTCATCAGCCTCTGCGAACTTATTGTAATCTTCAAATGACATCACACTTGAGAAGCGCATACCTGTGGGCGATGTGAGGCGAAGCTCGGCGCCGTCAAGCAAAGAGATTTTGGGAGCAGCAACGGGAGGCGCCTCGGGTGTGTAGAAAATCTTAACATTGTCAATCCATATGGTTGTATGATCCCAGCCCGCCATGTCCATATCCATGCCGAACACAAACTGAAGGCCCCAGGAATCTTCGTATGCGGCCGGATACAAATCGGCAACATTGAATGTGATCTCCATTTTTTTCCATTCATTGGGCTCTGAGCCGATGGGGGTATCCAAAATCGTCAGGGCATCATTATATGCCATTTGATTTGCCAGTTCCGGCGAAAAACCGGTACCCCATTCTGTACCGTCTTCACGCTGCGACTGCATATCAAAGGAAATTGTGATATCTCTTTCACGCCATGCTCCGCTGATACCGTCAAGAGCATCCAATTTCAAAATCAAAAAGTGTCTCGTGTTCTCTGTGGTAGTATATCTCAAGCAGTTGCTTCCTGTTTGACCTTCTTCTACAAGAGCTATTTTATTATTCGCGCCCCATGTGGTGTTGAAGTCAGCCGGCACAGCTGTTTTATCGTCGAAATCTTCTTCATACAGATATTCGATGTCGCCTGGATCACCAGGATCGCCGGGATCGGGATCGCCAGGATCGCCAGGGTCAGAACTATAAGTCGCCCTCATATTGTCAAACAATTGTCCTTCCAATGTGCCTCCCCCAGCTTCCACTTTAAAGAGGAGAGAAACATAACCGCTCGTGGCTCTGCTCGGTAAAAGATCCGCAACATTAAAGGTTATGCTCATTTGTTGCCATTCAAAAAACTCTATGTTATTCTCCGTGATTTCTTCAATAATTACAGAATAAGCATCAAAGTTGTAGCCTTCCGAGGATATCCACGGAACTAGCTTGCCAGATCCGCGAGCCTCGTCGTGTTTTATGCGAACTCCTTCATCCCATGCATCCCAATATCGATCTACCTTCATGTCAAATGTAAGGGTAACATCGTTGGAGCGCCACGCAATACCAGAGGGATCAAAACCCAAGTCAATCCTCAGCATCATAGAATTGCTATACGTTTCCATGTTTATGGCGTTTAAACAATCCGTGTCGTCTTCACCAGCATCTTCCTCAATCGCTGTACTGTAGCTGCCCGTCATACCACTAATCGGGTATTTTGCCTGAAACGCGGCCAAATCAAAATCCGGCCCATTAAAATTCTCGTCCATCAGGGTCACTGCCTCGGCGCTTGCAGGCACGACAGGCATCGCAGCAAACAGCACGGCCATGGTAACCAGAATGGACAATGCGGTGATTAAAACCTTAACTTTTTTCATAGTGTATCTCCCTTTCTAAATATTGAAATATGAATATTCTTCGAGGCATTCCAGCCTTAAACACAAAGCGTATTAAACGTTTAATGTTGTGGTGTTCATCCCCTTTTGACCAAAATGCCACACTATATGTTGTGTTTCGCTCCACATTAAACGTTTAAGGTTGTTGTACAAACCCACAATTAACATATGAAGTATACTACGAAAATCTTGTTTTGTCAACCGTGTTTTTGTATATTTTCCAAACGGAAATATAAGATATATTGACATTAAACGTTTCATCTGCTATGCTTGGTTTGCAAATATTAGATTGAACGAGGTGCGGGCATGGAAAGATACGGCCATTTCGACGATAAAAACAAGGAATATGTTATTCACGAGCATTTCACTCCAAATCCCTGGATAAATTTTTTGGCCAACAACGACTTCACAGCCATTATAAGTCAGGCGGGCGGCGGAGCAGCATTTTACCGCGAAGCCTCAACAGGCAGGCTGAATAGATACAATCAGGTTCATTCGGTACCGATAGACCGCCCGGGCTACTATATTTATTTCCGCGAGGAAAACGGAAAGGTGTGGTCACCTACCTTCGAGCCTGTGCGAACTCCCTTGGACAAATGGAACTGCCGGCACGGTCTGGGTTACAGCATCTTTGAAGCCTCATTAGATGATATCGATTCTCAGGTTACTTATTTTGTGCCGCGGGACGACAATACCCTGCTTTGGAACATAAAGCTCACAAACAATCGGGACACGCAGGCTAAGCTAACCTCGTTTTCCTTTGTTGAGTTTAATTTTCTGCTTGCGATACGGCAATCGCAGTATTGGCATTGGTGCCGGTTTTATACTTCTACCACATTTGATGAGCAGATGAACGCCGTTACTTATGATTATCACGTTTATGAAGACCAGCCCAAAATTAAAGTTTTTCTCTCCAGCAGCATAAAGACCGATGGCTTTGATTGCGACAGAAACAGCTTTATAGGCAGGAAAGGAACGCTCGACATGCCCGATTCCGTGGCGGACGGGCAGCTGAAAAACAACCAGCTGCCGGGCGGCGGTTTTCCTGTTGGCGCGCTGCAAAACGACATCACGCTGGAGCCCTCTGAAACCTTGGAGTTTACTATCGCTCTGGGCTGCGAAAACGATTGGGCAGCGGCCGGGGAAACCATACTCAAATATCAGGATATAAATACCGTGCACAGCGAGCTGGAGCGCGTAAAAGCATATTGGAACGAATATAATGGCGTATTTCAGGCCGATTTGCCCGATAAAGACATGGAACGCATTATAAACATTTGGAATCCGTACAATTGCAGCATCTCCTTTAACAGAAAAAAGAGCATGTCGGCAATGACCACGGGCAAGGAAAAGGGCGGCATTCAAAGCAGGGATACCTCACAGGATGCAATGAGCATGGTCTCGCTCAATACCCCTTTGGCAAAGAACATACTCGAGATGATATATTCATTTCAAAAGGACAACGGCGAATTTTTCGGCTGTTTTGACCCTGATATAAAGCAGCCCGGCGAGATGCACGCCGTTAGAAGCGACAACGGCGTTTGGCCGGTGTACACCACCTATTTGTATGTCTCGGAAACTCTGGAATACGACTTTTTAAACAAGGAAATCCCATATTACAAGGCCGAAAACGCCACTGTGCTTGACCATATGTACAGGGGTCTTAAACATATAGGCAGCCGCCGCGGCAAGAATAATCTTCCCCTTATCATAGATATTGACTGGAACGATAATCTTTATATTTTCAAAGAAGACGGCAAGGAAGAATCGGTCATGCTTGCCCAACAGCTGGTGTACGCTGCGCGGCTGCTTATTGAAATGGCCGAAATAAACAACAATGAGGAAATTATATCCTTTTGCCGGCAGCTGATAGAAGAAATGACAACCGCACTGAACAGCGAAGGTGTTTGGGACGGAAAATGGTACAAGCGCTATATATATTCAGCAGATAAGCCGGCTCTGGGCTCGGCCGAACGCCAGGAAGGCAAAATATTCCTCAATGCGCAAAGCTGGGCTGTTATCAGCGGAACAGCGCCAGAAAACCGCGCCGAATCATGCATGGACGAGGCCGCAAAAAACCTGAGCACGCCTTTTGGGCTTAAGCTTTTCACACCGGCATTCACAGGCATACCCGAGCCTTCCGACCCGCTGTATAACAACGGCCCCGGCATACGTGAAAACGGCGGCGTGTTTCATCACGCACACACCTTTGCGATTTTGGCCGAAACCTTTTTAAAGCGAGGAGATACTGCTTATAAATATTACCGGCAGGTGCTTCCAAACGTAGCTTCGCGCGAACGCGGAGAAGACAAATATATCAACGAGCCCTATGCAATATCGTCAACAACTATTGCCGACCCAGACATGAGGGCCGGCGAGGGCGACATGTCATGGTTCAGCGGAACAGTCACATGGATGTATTATGTCGGAACACAGTATATTTTGGGCGTACGCCCCTGTCTAAAGGGATTGCTTATCGACCCGTGTATACCCCATGAATGGGACGAATACTCGGTAAGAAGAAAATACAACGGCGTTTATTATAACATTCATTTTAAAAATCCCGAGCATGTTTCCTCGGGCATTAAATCTATAATTGTCGATGGCCAGCCTGTTGCCGGAAATATCCTTCCCAATAAAAAAAGCGGTCAGGATGTCATGGTTGAGGTTGTTTTGGGATAACCCCGTCTGCATTGACCCGCGGGTTTGGTTTTGGCTGAACACCAAACCCGTTATTGACAAAAGATACCTTCCCGAGTATATTTTATTTATTAACCGAAACGTTTCTGTTTCGTAAGAGAGGTACATATTATGCCATTAGTTACATCTGAGAAAATGCTGTTGGATGCGCAAAAGGGCGGCTATGCCGTGGGCGCATTTAACGTAGAAAACATGGAAATGGTCATGGCGGTTATTTCCGCCGCCGAAAAAACACACGCTCCCGTAATGCTACAAACAACGCCCTCAACCGTGCGTTACGCCGGCCTTGACCTGTTTTTCGCCAATGTCAGTGCCGCCGCGCGCAATTCTAGCATACCCATAGCTCTGCATCTGGATCATGGCAGCAGCTTTGAGCTGGCCATGCAGGCCATACACGCCGGATATACCTCCATTATGATAGACGGCTCACAGCTTAGCTTTGAGGATAATATCGCATTATCAAAGCGCGTTGCAGACGTCGCCCAAGCCTGCGGCCTGCCCGTTGAGGCCGAGCTGGGCAAGGTGGGCGGCAAGGAGGACGACCTCGATTGCGTGGCCGACACCAACACAAACCCAGCCGAAGCCAAAGAATTTGTAGAGCGCACGGGCATAAGCTCGCTGGCGGTTGCCATAGGAACGGCGCACGGCTTTTACGAGGGCACGCCCGTTCTTGATAAAGAACGGCTTTCCGAAATACGCAGCATCACCACCATCCCGCTCGTGCTTCACGGTGCCTCCGGCCTATCTGACAGCGACGTAAAAGACTGCATTAAGCGTGGTATATGCAAGGTTAATTTTGCCACAGAGCTGCGAGTAGCTTTTACCGACGGTATTAAAGAGCTGCTGGCGGAAAACCCCGGCATCTTTGACCCCAAGCCGCTCGGCAGCGCCGGCATGAAAAAGGTTGAGGAGCTTGTGATGAACCGCATTAAAGTGTGCGGCGGGAACGAAAAAGCGTAATTGTTTTTATGAGGTGAAGCAATGGCGGCCACCATGAAGGATATCTCTAAAAAGACCGGCCTGGGCCTCGCTACTATTTCATCCTATTTCAACGGCGGCAACGTCCGCGAAAAAAACAGGGTTAAGATTGAAGCCGCCATAAAAGAGCTTCATTTTGAAGTCAATGAAATTGCGCGGGGACTAAAAAGCAATCGAACCCGCACCGTGGGAATTGTTATACCCGAGCTGAGCAATATTTTTTGCGCGGATGTCATAACAGTAATCGAGGACATACTTCGCAGCCGTGGCTACGCCATAATGGTATGCGACTGCCGAACCGATCCAAAGCTGGAAAAACAGGCTATAGATTTTCTGCTGAGCAAGATGGTGGACGGCATTATCAACATTCCTGTAACTGCCGACGGCAGCCATCTGATATCGGCCATACGAAAAGAAAAGCCCGTTATTTTAATCGACCGGAAGATTGGCGGTATTGCCTGCGATTCTGTTCTTGTGGATAATATCGGCGCGGCCAAATCGGCTACTATGCAGCTTGTAAAAAATGGCCATAGAAAAATCGGCATAATCGCCGGGCCGTATGGTGTTTTCACGGCCGAAGAACGGCTTTTAGGCTATAAAACCGCACTTGCGGATAGCGGGATCCAGCCGGATGAGGCTCTGATAGTCCACGGCGATTATAGTATTGAAAGCGGCACGCAATGCCTAAAAAAATTGGCCGCAAATAAGGATATGACGGCGCTTTTTGTTTCCAATTACGAAATGACGGTAGGCACGGTCATCGCTTTAAACCAGCTTCAAATAAAAATCCCGGACGATTTATCGGTGATCGGCTTTGATAACGTCGATTTTGCGCATGCGGTGACGCCGCCCCTTACCGTGGTTACCCAGCCCGCACGCGAAATCGGAGAGCAGGCTGCCGCTATCATGCTAAAACGCTTGTCCGGGGATTTGGATGAGCCGGTAAATATAAAATTGTCAACGCAAATTGACATGGGGAAATCAATCAAACGTATTATCTGATTTGCATTTTTATCAAAAAGTTCTGGAAAGGAGCTTTCTATGAAACAATATTTGCTGGGCATAGATATCGGCACATCCGGATGCAAAGCCGCTATTTTTGATAAAGATGGAGCCGTTAAGAGCCAAGCCACAAAGCCTTATACAGTATCCTATCCTGAGCCCGGCTTCGCCGAGCAAAACCCAGACGATTGGTGGGCCGCCGTATGCCTTGCCATAAAAGAAATTCTGGATTCAAGCGGCATACCCGCGGGCGAAATTGCCGGAATAGGGGTCGACGGCCAAAGCTGGTCGGCCATTCCTATTGACAAAGAGGGCAACGTGCTTTGCCCAACACCTATCTGGATGGATACACGCGCTGCCGGCGTTTGCCAAGAACTTGATAGGGAAATCGGCGAAAAGGCCATTTTTGATCTATGCGGCAATCCGCTAAAACCCTCATATACATCTCCTAAGGTGCTGTGGTATAAAAAGCACCGACCCGGGCTCTATGCCAAAATTTATAAAATTTTGCAGTCAAATAGCTTTATCACCTATCGTTTGACGGGCGCCGTTACACAGGAAAAATCTCAGGGGTACGGCTGGCACTGCTTTGATATGCGGAAAAACGTTTGGGATATCGACATGTGCGAAAAAATGGGTATCGGTGCCTCGTTGCTGCCCGATATTTTCGATTGTCATCAGATTATCGGCACTGTTTCCGAAAAGGCCGCCAGGCTTACCGGCCTTGCGGCGGGCACACCGGTATCGGCGGGCGGGCTGGATGCCGCCTGCGCCACGCTCGGCGCCGGTGTTTTGCACGCCGGAGAAACGCAAGAGCAGGGCGGACAGGCCGGCGGAATGAGCATCTGTATAGACAAATACAATTCCGATATACGCCTTATATTAGGCTCTCACGTTGTGCCCGGCAAATGGCTGCTTCAGGGCGGCACGGTCGGCGGCGGCGGAGTTATCGAATGGTTCGACCGTGAATTCGGCAGCGGCGATTTTAAAATGCTTGACGCGCTCGCTGCTGAAATCCGGCCCGGCTCGGACGGCATGGTTTTTCTGCCCTATATGAACGGGGAACGCTCCCCGATTTGGGACATGAACGCACGGGGCGTTTATTACGGCGTCGATTTCGCCAAAACGAAGGGACACTTTGTTCGCTCAAGCCTTGAAGGGGTCGCCCTTTCGCTAAAGCACAATCTTGAAATCGCCGAACAGGCGGGCGCATCTGTAAAAAAGCTCCTTGCTGTCGGCGGCGCGGCCAATTCAAAATTATGGACGCAAATAAAATCAGACGTAACAGGAAAGCCTATCGCGGTTCCCTCCTCTGATACAGCCGCGACTTTGGGCGCAGCTCTGCTTGCCGGAGTGGGCACGGGTATATATAAGGATTTTGACGAAGCAGTGAAATCCACAGTAAAAATCACAAAACAATATGAGCCTAACCATCTTAATTTAGAAGTGTATTCAGAGGCTTATCAAGTATATCTTTTGCTGTATAAACAGCTAAAACCTATTATGGACAAAAGGGGTAATTCACATTGAAAGCAGCAGTATTACACGGAAACGAAGACCTTAGGTATGAAGATTATCAAACACCCGCGGTAAAGCCGGGATATGTAAAGGTGAAAATTAAAGCCACAGGAATTTGCGGCTCTGATGTGCCGCGCGTGCTTAATAACGGCGCGCATTTTTATCCCGTAGTGCTCGGCCATGAATTCGCCGGTGATGTCACGGAAATCGGCGAGGGCGTGACCTCGCTCGCCGTGGGCGACAGGGTTTCTGGCGCGCCCCTGCTCCCCTGCATGAAATGCGAAGATTGTCAAACAGGAAATTTTGCCCTTTGCAAGCATTATAGCTTTATCGGCTCGCGCGAGCAGGGCAGCTTTGCCGAATATGTGGTTTTGCCCGAGCAAAACGCCGTTAAATTCGATTCGTCTATTTCGTATGAACAGGGCGCTATGTTTGAGCCATCAGCCGTTGCGCTGCACGGCGTAACACAAAACAAATACGAGGCCGGCGGATATGTGGCCGTTTTGGGCGGCGGCACCATCGGCCTGTTCACAATGCAGTGGGCAAAAATATTCGGCAGCAAAAAAATTGTTGTGTTTGACATCAGCGATGAACGCCTTTCGCTGGCAAAGCGTCTGGGCGCGGACGAAGTGATAAACACCTCTGCGGCAAACTACATGGAAAAGGCAAAGGCTTTGACGGACGGCAAGGGCTACGATTATGTATTTGAAACGGCAGGAATAACCGCCACAATGTATATGGCCTTTGAGCTGGCCGCCAACAAAGCAAGAGTTTGCTTTATCGGCACGCCCACCAAAGACCTTGTGTTCACCCCGAAAATGTGGGAAAACATGAACCGCAAGGAGTTTTATCTCACGGGCTCGTGGATGTCTTACAGCGCGCCATATCCGGGCAAGGAATGGGATTTAACAGCACATTATTTTGCCACAGGACAGTTAAAATTTGACAACGACCTTATTTTCAAGAAATTCCCCATGAGCCAGGCCTCCGAAGCGTTTTCGCTCTTCAAAACGCCCGGCGCGGTTAAGGGCAAAATACTGCTTATTAACGAGTAGGGGTATGATGGTATGATTTTAACTGTAACACTGAACGTGGCCGTTGACAAACGATACGTTGTGGAAAAACTGGAGCCCGGCACAGTTATGCGCGTTAAGGAAGTGAGTAACACTGCCGGCGGTAAGGGGCTCAACGTTTCAAAGGTCGCTGCGCTTTGCGGCGAGGATGTCGTGGCAACAGGGTTTATCGGCGGCCATTCCGGAGAATATGTTGTTGAAATGCTAGGCGAAGCTGGCATTAAAAGCAACTTTGTCCGTGTAAAGGGCGAAAGCCGCGACTGTATTAACATTTACGATGAAGCTTCCGGCAAGCAAACCGAATTTCTTGAGCCAGGTATCACCGTGACAGAGGAATCTGTAACGGAATTTCTGGGCAAATTTCAAGAGCTGATAAAAACAGCTTCGGTCGTCACTATCTCGGGCAGTGTGCCCAAAGGGCTTGACGCAAAAATTTACGAAAAGCTCATCAACGCAGCAAAAAGCCGCGGCGTGCCCGTGCTGCTGGACACAAGCGGCGAGCTTTTGAAAAACGGCATTAAAGCGAATCCAACCCTGATAAAGCCCAATACCGACGAAATTAAAGTCCTTACAAACAGCGATATACCGGATATGGAGGGCCTCATCTCCTGCGCCGCCGCACTTCACAAAAACGGCATTTCCTATGTAGTGGTTTCGCTTGGCCGTGATGGTGCTTTGCTGGTTTGCAAAGACGGATTTTTTAAGGGGTTTACTCCTGATATCCCCGTTGTAAACACCGTCGGCTGCGGCGATTCTATGATAGCGGCCTTTGCTGTAGGCTTGTGCAGGGACTATCCGACAGAAAAAACCTTTAAGCTGGCTATGGCGGTATCCACAGCCAACGCGCTGCGCACGGAAACCGGTTTTTTCATTCAAGAAGATTTGGACAATATTCTTACACAAATAGACATCAAAAAAATTGACAAAAGAGGTAATGTTTTATGAGCAACTTTATCGATCCCAAAACCGTACCCCAAAGAACCCTCTACACGGGGGACAAAATGCCCGCCATCGGAATGGGCACCTTCGGCTCCGACCGGTTCACTCCCGAGCAGGTTTCCGCTGCCGTGGCCGGCGCTATCCGCTGCGGTTACCGCCTGTTCGACTGCGCCGCAGTTTACGGCAATGAGGAACTTATAGGCCGGGTATTCGATGAAGCTCTGTCATCCGGCGTTGTCAAAAGAGAGGAGCTTTTCATAACCTCCAAAGTTTGGAATGATATGCATGGCACAGGCGATGTGCTTTTATCCTTTGCCAAATCGCTGAAGGATTTGCAGCTCGATTATCTGGACATATTCTTTGTGCATTGGCCCTTCCCAAATTATCATGCACCCGGCTGCACAATAGACAGCCGCAACCCCGATTCCAAGCCTTTTTCTGTTGATGACTTTATGAAAACATGGCGCCAGATGGAGCGTTTGGTGGATATGGGGCTAACCCGTTTTATCGGCATGTCCAACATGACCATTCCAAAGCTTGAGGCCGTTTTGCCGCTTTGCCGCATAAAGCCGGCCTGTATCGAGATGGAGCTGCATCCCAGCTTCCAGCAGCCAGAGCTGTTTGATTATTGTATCGAGCGCGGCATTCAGCCTATCGGCTTCTGCCCGATAGGCTCACCTACGCGGCCCGAACGCGATATCGATCCCGACGATGTCATAGATATTCAAATGCCCGAGCTTATAGAAATCGCCAAGGCCCACAACGTTCATCCCGCGATCATCTGCCTGAAATGGGCCGTACAGCGCGGCCAAACGCCCATTCCCTTTTCGGTTTTTGAAAATGAATATCTGGGCAACCTGCGCTGCACCATTGAAGATCCGCTTACCGATGAAGAAATGGCCGTTATGCGCAGCCTTGACAGAAACTGCCGCTTTATAAAGGGCCATGTGTTTCTTTGGAACGGCGCGGAAGATTGGTATGATCTTTGGGATATTAACGGCACAATCACAAAATAAAAAATACCTTCAAAGGCATTCCAGCTATTTTATCTCTTGATGAACGCTGCCTTAGCCCCGCAAACATCACCAATTTATAAAAAGCTTAACAAAATCAGGCGGCTGAGTTTTTCTCAGCCGCCTGATTTAAATAACCCCCGATAATAAAATGGTTCAGGTTCTTGATTTTTAGCTGCATTTACGCTATACTCAAACATAGGGTTTTGGTTGGGTTTTAAAGCCCAAGGAAATAAAAGGGGTTAAAAAATGACGGTTTATGAATTGCAGAAAAAGATAATCGCCGCAAAAAAAGAACGAGATATTTGTATATTGGCGCACAGCTATCAGGCAAGAGAAATTCTTGAAGTGGCTGATTTTACCGGGGATTCCTACGCGCTGAGTAAGGCAGCAACACAAGCAGGGCAGAAAACCGTTCTCATGTGCGGCGTCCGTTTTATGGCCGAAACCGTTAAAATTCTGTCGCCGGACAAAGCCGTGTATTTGGCCAACCCGGAGGCTGGTTGCCCCATGGCCGAACAGATGGAGCCCGAGATAATTGCCGATGTTAAAAAGCAATATCCGGATTACACTGTTGTTGCGTATATCAATACCTCCGCAGAATTAAAAGCGCTCAGCGATGTGTGTGTTACCTCCTCTTCTGCTGTAGATATTGTAAGAAAGCTTGACAGCTCAAACATTTTATTTATTCCCGATTGCAATCTTGGCGACTATGTTGCCAAGCAGGTTCCCGAAAAAAATGTTAAACTGCTGCAGGGCGGATGCCCCATACATGCCTGCGTTAATGTGAACGATGTGAAAGCGGCCAGGGAACAGCATCCGCAGGCGTTGCTGCTGGCTCATCCCGAATGTGTTCCTGGTGTTGTGGCTATGGCCGACTTTGTGGGTTCTACCTCTGCCATAATGGAATATGCAGAAAAATCTCCAAGCCGTAATTTCCTGATTGGAACGGAAATGAGCATAGCTGAGCATTTGCAGTATTCATGCCCGGATAAACAATTTCACTGTCTGAGCCACAAGCTGCTCTGTCCCAACATGAAATTGACAACGTTGCCAGATGTATATAATGCGTTAACCGGAAATGGCGGCGAGGAAATCGTGATGACAGCCGAGCTTATACAAGAGGCCGGTAAATGTATTCACGAAATGATACGGTTGGGCTCATAGGCGCAAAATAAATGAATTTCGGTCTCTGTGTCAAACTTTCGCATATAAACCACTTGACAAATCAAATGAGAATGACATATAATATATAAAATCGAATAAAACAAACCGTTGAAGCGGAGATAACGTTTAGTGTGCAGTCACAGAGAGCGGGGAGCGCTGGGAACCCTGCACAACGCAGCTGAGCAAATGGACCGCCGAGGGCGCAGTGAAAGAAAGCGCGGCTTTCGAGTATTCTGCGACGTAAACGCATACGTAAGTTGCGGGGGATATGTTGGTATCCTGCAAAGAGCACGGGTTTTACCTGTGAAACAAGGTGGCACCACGGATGATTTTTCACCCGTCCTTGACTTTTATAAGTCAGGACGGGTGTTTTTATTTTTATGGCCATATATTCAATTTGTTCAAAATCATGAGGAGGCAGCATTATGATCAGACCCACTATAGAAGCGGCCCAAAAGCTCTCCGAGGGATGCTCAATCATCCCTATTTCACTGGAAATTTTTTCAGACCTGAAAACTCCCATCGAAATTTTGAAAAATTTGCGATCACAAAGTGATAGCTGGTATATTTTAGAAAGTGTAAACGGCGGTAACAGCTGGGGGCGTTATACCTTTTTGGGATATAATCCTGTTTTATCAATCTGCGGAACAGGTGATGAGATAACCGTGAAAAACGGCTCAGCCGAAACTACCTCTAACACGAGCGCCGTTGAGGCTTTAAAGGATATAATTTCCGAATATATAAGTCCGCGAATATCATATCTTCCGCCGTTTACCGGAGGGTTTGTAGGATATTTATCCTATGACTTTGTCCAAAACTTTATACCCGGATTAAAGCTCAACGCAAAAAATACCGAAGGCTTTCAGGATTTTCATTTGATGATGATAGATAAGGTGATTGCCTTTGACCACCTCAAACAAAAAATTCATCTTATCGTAAATATTAAAACAGACGCTCTTGAAACAAATTATGCCGCAGGTATCACGGAACTAAAAAACATGGAAGAAATGATTTTTGACCCCGGTATGAGCCACGTTATGGCCGACACCTCTCAATGCGGTTCATTCGTGCCTTCTTTTACAAAGGATGCTTTTGTAAAAAAGGTTGAAAGGGTTAAACGGCACATCACAGAGGGCGATATATTTCAGGCCGTTGTTTCCAACCGTTTAAAGGCCCCGTTTAAGGGCGATCTGTTAAACACCTATCGTATTCTCCGCACAACAAATCCATCGCCGTATATGGTGTACATGAAGCTTGCGGATATGGAAATTGCCTGCGCTTCTCCCGAAACACTGGTTTCTCTGCAGAATGGAACAGTAAGCTCGTTCCCTCTGGCCGGCACATGCCCCCGAGGCGGGACTGCGGAGGAAGACGAGGCTTTAATTAACGACCTGCTGCAAAATGAAAAAGAGCTTGCCGAGCATGATATGCTGGTTGATCTTGCACGCAGCGATATCGGTAAGGTTTGCCGTTTTGGCAGTGTAGGCGTTCGTGAATACCGCCAGATCAAGCATTTTTCTCATGTCAGCCATATCGGTTCGCGTGTTTCGGGAGAGCTGCGTGAGGACATGACGGCGGTTGATGTAATTGCAGCCGCTTTTCCGGCGGGAACACTTTCAGGCGCACCCAAAAAAAGAGCCTGCGAAATCATCGATGAAGCGGAAGCCCTAAAACGCGGACCATATGGCGGCGCCATCGGGTATATCGACTTTGCCGGTAATATGGATATGTGCATTGGTATACGCATGGCAGTGCTAAAAGACGGAAATGTATTTGTGCAGTCAGGCGCGGGGATTGTCGCTGACAGTGTGCCGGAAAACGAATATCAGGAAACACTGAACAAATCGAGGGCTATTGTTGATGCCTTGAAACACAGCGGGGGGGTTTAATGAAATGATACTTATAATTGATAATTACGACAGCTTCACCTATAACCTGTATCAGCTTGCCGGTGTTGTTCAATCTGATGTCCGCGTTATATATAATGATGAAATGAGTACCCGGGAAATCGAAGCGCTTAACCCCTCTCATATTATTATTTCTCCCGGCCCGGGCCGGCCGAACGACGCAGGAATCTGCGAGGAGGTCATCCGGCATTTTGCCAGAAAAACCCCTATTTTAGGTGTTTGCCTTGGGCACCAAGCGATTTGTGAAGCCTTTGGTGCAAAAATCACCTATGCAAAAGCCTTGATGCACGGAAAGAAAAGTATGATTCATATTGCAAACGGCACCCCTGTTTTTCGCGGATTGCCACCGCTGCTGGAAGCAGGACGGTATCATTCATTAGCCGTCAGCCGCGATACTCTGCCTGATGAGCTGCTGGTAATTGCCGAAACCGACGATGGAGAGGTCATGGGTATCAAGCACAACGTTTTTGATGTTTATGGGCTGCAATTTCATCCCGAATCAATTCTAACGCCACAAGGCGAAATTATTATCAAAAATTTTATTGGTATCGGAGGCGAATGCAGTGATTGAACGGGCTATTTGTGATATACTGGCAGGGAAGCACCTGTCTCTGGAGCAGGCGCGCGCGGTTATGCTACAAATGATGGACGGAAACGCTACCGATTCACAAATGGGCGCATTTCTTGCGGCAATGCGGCTGCGGGGTGAAACTATAGATGAAATCACAGCCTGCGCAGAAGTTATGCGTGAAAAATGCATGAGACTTACTCCAAAAACCGATGTGCTCGATATTGTCGGCACAGGAGGCGATGAGCTGTATAGCTTTAATATTTCAACGGTGGCTTCTTTCATTGTTGCTGCCGGCGGCGTGCAGGTGGCAAAGCACGGCAACCGCAGCGTATCCAGCAAGTGCGGAAGCGCTGATTTGCTTGAGGCTCTTGGCGTAAATATTTTCCTCACAGCAACGCAAAGCGAGCACGTGTTGTCGCAAACAGGTATGTGCTTTATGCTGGCCCAGGTGTATCATAAAGCAATGAAGCATGTGGCGCATGTCCGCCGCGAGCTTGGCATCCGCACAATTTTCAACATTCTCGGACCGCTTGCAAATCCTGCGGGTGCAAATTTGCAGCTACTCGGCGTTTATGATGAAAATCTGGTGGAGCCGCTGGCGGATGTTTTGAAAAATCTCGGCGTAAAGCGTGCAATGGTTGTGCATGGGCACGACGGACTGGATGAAATCACCTTAACCGGAACATCCACGATCTGCGAGGTTGCAGATGGCAGGCTAAACAGCTATTTTATCACTCCGGAACAATTCGGACTTACGCGGTGCGAGCTTTTTGACCTTGTCGGTGGCGATCCGGAAGAAAACGCGAAAATCGCAAGGCAAATTCTTTCGGGCGAAAAAAGTCCCCGGCGCGATATCGTAGTACTTAACGCGGCGTGCTGCCTGTACATGGGCAAAAACAACATTACCATGCGCGAATGTGTAAGGTTTGCGCAGGAGCTGCTTGACAGCGGAAAGGCAATGAAAAAGCTCAATGATTTCATTCGCGCTACAAATGAGGTGCCGGCATGAATATTCTTGACAAAATCACGGCAGCCACCAAAGTGCGCGTTGAACATGAGAAAAAGAGTCCTCTGCCTCCCCCGCTCGCCTTACAGCGGCCAAAATTTTCGTTTGAACAGAGTCTGTGCAAGCCCGGCATATCCTTTATCTGTGAAATAAAAAAAGCTTCCCCTTCTAAGGGGATTATCGCAGAAGACTTTCCATATCTCGACATTGCAGAGGAATACGAACAGGCCGGAGCCGCTGCAATATCCGTGCTGACCGAGCCGCAATTTTTTATGGGGAGCGATCGTTACCTTTCCGAAATCCGCGGCAGAGTAAATGTTCCTCTTCTGCGCAAGGATTTTATTATTGACGAATTTCAAATCAAACAGGCTGTTCGGCTTGGTGCAGATGCGATATTACTTATTTGTGCCGTTCTAACGCCCGCACAACTCGAAGAATATATAGCCATTGCAGACCAACTTGGGCTATCCTGTTTAGTGGAAGCGCATGATGAAGACGAGCTTGAAACGGCGTTAAAGGTAAAAGCGAGGGTCATTGGGGTGAACAATCGAAACCTGAAAACCTTTGAGGTGGACACCGAAACCAGCGTCCGCCTACGCAAATTGGTGCCCGATGATGTGATTTTTGTTTCGGAAAGCGGAATAAATACGGCGGACGATGTAGCGCGGCTGAAATCCAGCGGCGTGAACGCGGTTTTGATTGGCGAAGCTCTTATGCGCGCGACAAACAAGGCTGCGTCACTGAAAGCACTGCGGGGTGATAGCTTTTGAGCGGATTGAAAATTAAGATATGCGGCCTGCGCCGTATAGAAGATATCGAGGCTGTTAATAATGCCCTGCCCGATTATATTGGCTTCGTATTTGCAAAAAGCAAGCGGCAAATCAATGCAGAAACCGCCGCAGAACTTAAAAAAAGGCTCGATAAAAGAATTCAAGCAGTAGGGGTTTTTGTCAATCAGTCGATTGATTTTATCACAAAACTATACAAAAACGGAATCATTGAGATTGCACAGCTTCATGGTGACGAAAGCGATGAATACATCGCCGGCTTACGTCATTGCGGCTGTAAAATCATAAAATCGGCCGGCGTCAGCAATGCGTTGCCTGTCTTGCCAAAAACGGCGGACTATCTGCTGTTTGACAAAGCTTCGGATCAGCGGGGCGGAACGGGGAAAACTTTTAACTGGGATGTTTTGGAAAATTATCATGGCGTTCCGTATTTTCTTGCAGGAGGACTTACGCCCGAAAATGTTAGCGGCGCGCTGAGCCAGCTTTCGCCGTTTTGTGTTGATGTCAGCAGTGGCGTGGAAACAAACGGCTTTAAAGATGCAGATAAAATAAACAAATTTGTTCAGGCAGTCAGGAAGGTGCAATAATATGAAAAAAGGAAGATTTGGAGATTTCGGCGGCCAATATATTCCCGAAACGCTGATGAATACACTTTATGAGCTGGAAACAGCCTATACGCATTATAAAAACGACCCTGCATTTCAGGCAGAGCTGAGCGATTTGCTGAACAACTATGCCGGGCGGCCGTCACTGCTTTACTATGCCGAAAATTTAACTCGTGAGGCCGGTGGGGCGAAAATTTATCTAAAACGTGAAGATCTGAACCATACCGGCTCCCATAAAATCAACAATGTTCTTGGGCAAGCTTTGCTTGCAAAAAAGATGGGGAAAACCCGCGTGATAGCCGAGACAGGCGCCGGGCAGCACGGCGTGGCCACAGCCACCGCCGCAGCGCTTTTTGGTATGGAATGTGAGGTCTTTATGGGCAAGGAGGACACACAGCGGCAGGCACTAAATGTTTACCGTATGCGGTTACTCGGTGCAACGGTTCATGAAGTGAGCTCCGGTACAATGACGCTCAAAGACGCTGTAAACGAAACCATGCGCGAATGGTCAAAAAGGGTGTCGGATACGCATTATGTACTCGGCTCGGTAATGGGGCCGCATCCATTTCCAACAATCGTTCGAGATTTTCAAAGTATTATCGGAAAAGAGATTAAGGCACAAATGCTGCGGGCGGAGGGCAGACTGCCTGATGCCATTGTTGCTTGTGTCGGCGGCGGGTCCAATGCAATAGGTGCCTTCTTCGATTTTATAGACGATTCATCAGTTAGCCTTATTGGCTGCGAGGCAGCAGGTCACGGTGTTGATACGACACAGCATGCCGCCACCATTTCTAAGGGAACTCCTGGCGTATTCCACGGAATGAAATCAATTTTTTGCCAGGACGAGTTCGGACAGATTGCGCCCGTTTACTCAATTTCAGCGGGACTGGATTACCCCGGAATCGGCCCGGAGCACGCACATTTGCATACATCGGGGCGGGCACAATATGTGCCGGTTACAGATGATGAGGCGGTAAGCGCCTTTGAATTGTTGTCTCAAAAAGAGGGCATAATTCCCGCAATCGAGTCTGCCCATGCCTTGTCGTACGCAGTGAAATTGGCGGCAAATATGGACAAAAGCAAATGCATTGTGGTTTGCCTTTCCGGCCGCGGCGATAAGGATGCGGCCGCCATCGCCAGATATAAGGGGGAGGATATCAGTGAATAAAATAAGTGAAGCATTTAAAAACAAAAAGGCCTTCGTCGCTTACCTTATGGCGGGCGATCCCGACCTCGCCACCTCGGCGAAATACATCCTGGCCGCGCAGGAAGCGGGCGCAGATTTGATTGAAATCGGCATTCCGTTTTCCGATCCTGTTGCGGAGGGCAACGTTATTGAAGCCGCCGGTATGCGCGCGCTTAGTGCGGGCACAAGGCTGGACGGGGTTTTCGATATGGTTGCCTCCATCAAAAATCAAATGGTTATTCCAATGGTGTTTATGACATATCTAAACCCTGTTTATGTATATGGCTACGAGCGTTTTTTTGCGCGCTGTGCAGACATTGGCATATGCGGTATAATTATTCCCGATATGCCCTTTGAGGAACAGGATGAGGCAAAATCCATCGCAAAAAAACACGGCGTCGAAGTAGTAACTCTTATTGCGCCCACATCAAAGCAGCGTATCGCAGAAATTGCCCGCCACGCAGAGGGGTTTCTTTATCTGGTTTCCTCAATGGGCGTTACCGGTGTTCGCAATGAAATCACAACCGACCTGTATGCTATTGTCGCGGAGATACGTAAATCAACCGATATCCCTGTCGCAATTGGCTTTGGCATCTCAACGCCCGAACAAGCGACGTATTATTCAACAATGGCCGACGGCGTTATTGTCGGCAGCGCCATTGTTCGCATTATTGCAAACCACGGCAAAAATGCACATGAACATATGCGCGAATATATCCATACTATGAAAAGCGCTGTAGCAGACTGTGAGCGTTTTTAAAAGGAATGTATGAGCCCCATAATAGAATTTGATAAGGAGCTAAAGAAATGAATCATTTAAAAAGAGTCGCAGCCATACACGACATATCGGGAGTAGGAAAATGCTCTCTTACTGTAGCCCTGCCGATTATTTCAGCGGCCGGCGTTGAATGCTCGGTTATGCCTACGGCGGTGTTGTCCACCCATACGGGTGGGTTCAGCGGCTTCACCTTTCGAGACCTTACTGAAGATATGCTTCCGATGGCGGAGCATTGGAAAAAGGAAGACATAACGTTCGATGCTTTTTACAGCGGCTATTTAGGATCGCTCGCTCAAATTGATATTGTGCGCGATATTTTCAAAATGTTTCGCACCCCGGAAACGCTGGTTATGGTAGATCCGGTTATGGCGGACAACGGCAAGCTGTACAGCCTTTTCACCGCAGAGCATGTTAAGGGCATGGCCAAGCTATGCGGATTTGCCGATGTAATTGTCCCAAACCGCACGGAAGCCGCATTTATGCTGGGGCGTGAATACAAGAGTGGCCCGATGACAAAGGACGAGGCCGAAGACCTTTTGCGGGCGTTGGCAACACTGGGAGCCAAAAAAGTGGTTTTAACTGGCGTATTTTTCGGAAATGACGACTTGGGCGCCGCCTGCTATGACACACAGACAGGTCAGATTGATTATGTTTTGGGCAAGAGAATTGAAGGGCTGTATCACGGCAGCGGTGATGTTTTTGCGTCTTTACTGCTGGGAGCGCTGATGCGCGGACGCAATTTAGTTGACGCTGCAAAAACAGCCGTTGACTATACTTGTGCATCTGTCCGGCTGACAGCGGCAGACGGCACAGGCCCGCGCATGGGCGTGAGGTTTGAATCCATCCTTGCCGATTATGGAAAGGCATTAAACATATAAATTTTGCTTTGTTCTGCTTATAACATAATATTGATGAATCGAATTTGAAAGAGCAAATATATTAAAACAGGCTCCAACCCCGCACATACGCGGAGTTGGAGCCTGCACATTATTTATCAGGATTTACTTGGGCTGAGCCCCCTGCCGCAGTTATCCAATATGCGCTTTACATTATCTTTGCCCAAACGGTCTGGTGTCCTGCCGCCTTCGCGCATATCTCTACCCAGAGCGGCCGAAGCCATCTCTATAAGCGCCGTACATATCGGGGTTTTTATATTAAGCTGTGTTCCCAGAGATTCCAGCATAACCAGCCCCTGCGAAACATCCTCTGTGATATATCTTGAGTCCACAACAATCGGCCCTTTGACACATGTGGGCATAGAAGCATACCAAAAAAACACCTCTTTCGCATCGCGCGAATCGTCAAGCGAATTTCGAAATTTACACGCCTCCACATAGGGCACGCGCGAAAACCCCAGATGCTCTAAAACATCCATTTTTTCTCCGTCCAAACGTTCGAGAATATTCCAGACGCTGGGCGTAAACACTTCATAGTACATGCAGTAGTCCCCACCGGTTTTTTCAATACGGGGAATGCTCATAACAGCGCCTACCGTGTGTATAATCAGGTTTGGGTTATGCAGGGCAGCTTCGACAACAGAGGATACATATGTGAAAGGAAACCCCAATTTTTCGAGTTTTTCCTTAGCATAGTCAGCCTTTTCCACCGGATAAATGCCTATAGGATTTCTCACATTACGAAACGCCACATTGATGGAGCCCGGCTCGGAAATCCTACAATCGATAAACGAGCTTTCAGCCTCAGCTATCACAATATCCTTATCCCCCATATGCTCCAGCATATAAGCCGTTGAAAGATATCCCGGATTCATCAGGACTATCTGTCCGTTTTTGAGGAACGGGCAGATACGCTTTATTAAATCTTCATGATAATTCGTTTGAATATATATTATGATAACATCTGAGCCTGAAACCGCCGAAACATCTCTTGTTACCTTGGTGATGTTAACGTGCGAAACCTCGCCGTCCTCAAGCATGGATATGGCTCCGTTGCTTTTTTCAAGATAATCGAAATTATCCTCATGCATGGATTTTGATGTTTTTATAAGCGTGACATCATGGTTTCTTGAAGCCAGATCGGCCGCTATCGCGCAGCCGGCGTTACCGGCGCCCAGCACAGATATTTTCATAACAAAATCTCCTCAAAAAATTATGCTTTTATTTTTATCTTTTCTCCGAAATAAATGTCGGTCTCGGGCAGCACATTAGCATCAAAGCCACTGTCAGGATATAGCGTAAACTCCCCGAAATAAATTTCGCCGTCAGAATTGTACAAGTCTATTCTTACAAACGGATAGTCTTTAGAAAGCTTCTGCGCAAATTCAAACATTTCGTCAATTCGCGGGGGCTTTGGCACGGTAAATCCTTCGGGCGCAGCTTTGCCGCGCTTATTGTACCGTTTCAAATTCCATTCCCTATCAAAAAAATAAAACTTCTTATCGTCTGTAAATCTGTCAATACAGAGCATAACGCAATCAACCTCGCCGCCAAAGCAAAAAAACTTATAATCTGTAAAGGAATCGTTTTCGGCCGAGTCTGTCATATACTTTTCAGCGATAATGCGCGGCTTGACATTTTTATATGGCCATTCACAGAAGAAATAATAATAGTTGGTTTTAAGGCTTTTACTGAGCATTCTTTTGGCCTCGGCAACATCAAAGGACGACTTATCCTTGCAGATAACAACACCGCCGCTGTCATGCGTACATTTCAGCACAAACTTATCAGGCAGCACATCAAAATCAATATCGTCAACATCATCCCACACACCCAGCGTGGGGATTATATGTTGCCCGCCAATTTCTTCGGCCACATGGTTTTTAACCTCATATTTATCAACCATTTTCGTGTATTCCGGATTTCGGTCATAAATCTTCAGCCATTGCAGCTTTCCGTTGAATGTTTTGGGGTTTTTAAAATCAAGCTTGTTTTTCATTCGCCGCTTGTATATCATTTTTAAATAGGTCTTTTTCGCAAAAATGACAAACATCTTTTTTGCGAAATATTTGAGTTTTTTCATTCACAAGCACCCGTTTTCCAAAATCAAAAGTTTTCGAGCATAAGCATCGCAGGCTTTGTATTATATAAGGTATCATACCCGCCCAATATTGTCAAGTATCCCTGACCATTAGAGCACTAGGCGGAGCTTTATGCCGAGGCTCGTTTTAGCCGCGCATTCCCATCTAAAACAAAACGCCCCCGGCAATATTGATTTGACGACGCATATCTGATATAATATACCTTATAAATCCCAGATCTGGAGCTGTTGTTCTGTCAATGCCCCAAGCCGCACAATTGCAAAAAAGGACATGCCCTATAAGGCATATGAAAGCGAGAGAACCGTTTTGAAACACAGGAAATTCTTTTATGCCGCCGCCATAATCCTGGCCGGAACCATATTTTTCCTTTCCTCCATGACCTCGGATAGCTTTCCCAAAAACACAGGGAATTTGAGCTATGTTGTACATTTTTGCGAATATCTGCTTTTGTCCGCCCTGCTTGTGCTGGCTATATACAAGCCCTCGCGCAAGATTTGGCAGGTTATGCTCATTTCTGTCGCCATTGCTGCTGTATACGGCGCAAGCGACGAAATACATCAACTATTTGTGCCTGGCCGGCACTGTGATATATTCGATTGGTTCACCGATGTAGGCGGCGCCATTGCCGGGGCGGGCTTGTCCATATGCGTTATAAAGCATCTGCCTGCACGCGCGTTTGCCGATACAGCGCTTCCCGAACCAGAGCCTGCCGACACGGTTTAATTTAAAACGGGCCTTTTAATGAAAGGCCCGTTCTTTTTTATGTTGCATTATTTCTATTTATGCCGTATACTCTTAGCGGATTACGAATATAACACAACAGCAGAAAGGGTGCGCGCTTTATGAAAACAACTGTTGACAAAAGGTATATGCAGATATCTATTTCAAGAGATATTCAAACGAAAAACCTGTGTTTCAGCAAAAACGGCAAAGTAGTATTTTCCGTTAATTCCAGAATAGATATATGCCAGCCCGAAAATTATCAATATCTGGATATGCGCGATTTTTTGGGCGAGGAGCTTGACCTGGAATGTACTCCTTTCATGTCGTTTCAGCCGCAATATTACGATGAAATCCCGCACGACGAAAATCTTTACGGGGAGAAATACCGCCCGGCTGTGCATTTCACGGCCGCGCGCGGATGGATAAACGACCCTAACGGCGCCATTTGGTACGAGGGGCTGTATCATCTGTTTTTCCAGCACAATCCTGCCGATGTGTGCTGGAACAATATGCACTGGGGCCACGCTGTTAGCCCCGATTTGATCCATTGGGAGGAGCGGGAAATTGCCCTGTTCCCCGATGAATTCGGCGCTATGTATTCCGGCTCGGCCATAGTAGACGAGCAAAACCTGACCGGACTAAAGGAAAACGAGCACGATGTACTGTTGCTTTTTTATACCGCGGCGGGAAATGCCTCGCAGCTTTCTGCCGGCAAAAAATACGTGCAATGCATGGCCTACAGCACGGATGGCGGCGATACCTTTAAAAAATACGCGGGCAATCCTGTGCTGGATTTTATTGTTAATGAAAACCGTGACCCCAAAATAATATACTCGCCCGAATTGCAGAAATATGTAATGGCGCTATATCTTGACGGAAGCGAATACGCGCTGTACACCTCTGAAACGCTGACAAACTGGGAGCTTTTGCAGGAAATAACCCTGCCCGGGGACATAGAATGTCCCGACCTTTATCCATTGGTTACCGATACAGGCAAGCACTACTGGGTATTTTGCGGCGCGGGAGACCGGTATCTCATCGGCCTCTTTGAGGGCGGAAGGCTGAATTTTGTTCAGCCGCCGCATCAGCTTTATTATGGGGAACGTGCCAAAAGCTACGCCGCACAGAGCTTTTCCAATGTGTCTGACAGGCGGCTGCGCATAGCCTGGAACCAAAGCAACATACCGCGCTCTAATTTCGAGCATTCCATGTGCATACCCATGGAAATGTCGCTGATTGAGCTGGACGGCGAGGTTTTGCTGTGCGGAACGCCCATAAAAGAAATTGAAAGCATAACAAAACCGGGCAGCGAGCTGCCCGCCCAAACGCTGAAAAAAGGCGAAAGCGCACAGCTCGAATTGTCGGGCAGGGCGCAAGATATAACCCTTGAGCTGGATACTGCCGAGGGCGGCGCGATTTCTCTTTCGCTTCTCGGCCTCGATTTGGAAATTGACACGAAGAAGAGCACCCTTTCATACAGCAATGCTTCCATGCCGCTGATAACCGAAAGCGGCGGCGCGCGCGTACGTATTATCACAGATGTGCACTGTATTGAGATTTTCGCGGGCCGCGGGCAGGCATACATGTGCGTGCCGCATGTCGCCGATTACACACTGAATACGCTTAGTTTATCTGTCACGGACGGCTCGGCGCGTATAACCGCGCTGAAAAGCAGCGAGCTTGAAAACATATGGGGCAAAAACTGACACACGTATAATGAGGTGTAGTAATGATTTTTAGAGAAGCGCAAAAATCAGATTTGCATGATTTGCTCCTGCTGTACATGCAGCTGCACGATAATCCCATGCCCGAAATTAACGGGCCGCTCGAGAAATTATGGGCGGATATTACCGGGGATAAAAACCACCACATTATAGTTGGCATATCAGACAGCAAGGTGGTTTCATCCTGCACTGTAATCATTGTTCCAAATTTAACCCATAATCAGCAGCCCTATGCATTGATAGAAAATGTTATCACACACCAGGCATACCGAAATAAAGGATATGCGTCGGCCGCTTTGAATTTTGCCAAAGAAATTGCAATAAGAGAAAGCTGCTATAAAATTATGCTGCTGACAGGCTCAAAGGAGCAAAGCACCCTGAGCTTTTACGAAAAAGCGGGGTATAACCAAAAGGACAAAACGGCTTTTGTACAGTGGCTTTAGGAAGGGCGTTTTTTCAGGAACGCGCGGGTATATAATCCAAACAGGGAGGCCGGGCACATGAAGATTCTTATATTTGGAGAGGTTTTGTGGGACGTATATCCGGATAAAAAGGTTATCGGCGGCGCGCCGCTCAATTTTGCGGGGCATACCACGCATTTGGGCGACGAGGCTGTTTTGGTTTCGGCCGTCGGAGACGACACTCTCGGCAAAGAAACACTTGCAGCTGTTAAAGCGCTGAACATAAACGACGCCATGATAGCCACCGTACCCTTTCCTACAGGGGTTTGCAATGTTACTATAGACCAAAACGGAGTGCCGTCGTACGACCTTTGCCGCGGCGTTGCGTACGACAACATACCCGTTACCAACCGGCAAATTGAGGATATCCGCGAAGGCGGATACGATGCGCTGTATTTCGGCTCGCTCGCCCAACGGGACGGGGCCCAATGGGACGGGGCCCAACGGGACGGGGCCCAACGGGACGGGGCCCAA
>JGI994J12354_10000822_pt1 | contig 31542 bp, 23 predicted proteins | sample IntmicLarv3ML3BL_FD_12354 | JGI IMG/M metagenome (IMG submission 12354) | reverse complement strand
ACCCCGGCTCGCCGCGTGCGCGACGAGCCACTCGGCCCCCGGCAGCTCGGGAGCCACCGTCATCAGGCGAATGTCCCCGTCCGCCGCCCGCTGCAGGCGTTCGAAGAGCGCCGCCTCCGGCCCGCGCAGGTGCCGGCGCTCATGGGCACCGGCGCGAGCAGGGGAGAGAAACGGCCCCTCCAAATTGATGCCCAGCAGGGACGCCCCACCGCCGGCGAAGCCCGCCGCCGCGCGGCAGGCCCGTTCAAGCGCCTCGGGTTCCAGGGACATGGTGGCTGCGCAAAAGGCGGTGACGCCCTCCCTGACCAGCCCGCGGGCCATGGTGTCCAAGGCCCCGGCCTCCCCGGCGGAAAAATCCCCGCCGCCATAGCCGTGGACATGGACATCAATCAAACCCGGCAGAACAAAAAGCCCTTCGGCGTCCAAGCTCTCGCCGTCCGAATCCTCGCAAAACAGCCCATCCGCCATGGAGACCGCACCCTGCTGGAAAGCGCCTTCCCGCCAGACAATGGCGTTATCAATCCGCATAAAACACCTAACTTTCAGCGATTCCACAGTATTATATATCCACTCGCCATATTTCTCAAGAAAAAGCTTTACAAATCGAAAATCTATGCTATAATATGAATAGAACAAATGTTCGCATAGGTGAAACCATGGATATTTTTGAAAAACTGACCATTCTGACCGACGCGGCCAAATATGATGTAGCCTGCACCTCCAGCGGCGTCGAGCGCAAGGGGGAGGCGGGCGGCATCGGCAGCACGGCCTCCTGCGGCATCTGCCACAGCTTTGCGGCCGATGGCCGCTGCATCAGTCTGCTCAAGGTTTTGCAGAGCAACGCCTGCGTTTACGATTGCAGTTACTGCGTCAATCGCCATTCAAATGATGTAAAGCGCGCAACCTTTACACCGGAGGAGCTGGCTGACCTCACCATACAGTTCTACCGCCGAAACTATATCGAGGGGCTATTCCTCTCCTCGGGTATCGTGGGTACCCCGGACGACACCTGCCTGATGCTCATCCGCACCCTGACGCTGCTGCGGGAGGAGCACCGCTTCGGCGGCTACATCCACTGCAAAACCATCCCCGGCGCCGACTCGCGCCTGCTGGCGCGGCTCGGCCTGCTGGCCGACCGCATGAGTGTCAACATCGAGCTGCCCTCCGCCGACAGCCTGCAATTGCTGGCGCCTCAGAAGACCAAGGAGAGCATCCTGCGGCCCATGGGCTTCATCACTCAGGGCATCCGGGAGAACACCACCGACCTGGTGCGCTACCGCCACGCGCCCAAGTTCTCCCCCGCCGGACAGGCCACACAAATGATTGTCGGCGCCTCGCCCGAGAGCGATTACCAGATTATCAACCTGACCGCCGCGCTCTACAAAAAGTACCAGCTCAAGCGGGTTTTCTACTCTGCCTACATCCCCATGGCGGTGGGCGCCAACCTCCCGGCCCTTGACACCAAGCCGCCCTTGCTGCGTGAGCATCGGCTTTACCAGGCCGATTGGCTGCTGCGCTTCTATAACTTCGATGCCCACGAGCTGCTCAGCCCCGAGTTCCCCAACTTCAACCCCCTGGTCGACCCCAAATGCAACTGGGCCCTCAATCACCTGGATGACTTCCCCGTGGAGGTCAATCGGGCCGATTACGACACCCTCCTGCGCGTGCCCGGCCTGGGTGTGCGCAGCGCGCAGCGCATTGTCAAGGCGCGGCGGGCCTCACGCCTCGATTTCGACGGGCTCAAGAAAATCGGCGTCGTGCTCAAGCGTGCACAGTACTTCCTCACCTGCAACGGCAAGGCGAGTCAAGGTGTCTCCCTGCACCGGGAGAGCATACTCCGTGCCATGCTATCTGACAACGCCCTCGACCGTATGCAGGCCGGCCAGCAAATGAGCCTGTTCGAAACCTCAGTAGAGGATTTGGAAAAATGCCTCACCGGCCAGCTGTAGGCGCGCTGATAATAGACCTTGGGGTTTCACCCCCCGCCTCCGCAGGAGGCGAGAACCCGAACAAGCTTTTTGGAAAAAAGCTTGAGCAAAAACTTACTTATATATGCAATGTTGTGCAAAGCGCAACTTGACGCTTTCCGCGCAAAGAGCGCGAAAAGCAAGCGTGTTTCAATGATTTTTGGATTATTTACTTTCCTGAAATTGTGTGTAACACAATTTCCAAAAGTTTTTGGGTTCTTAGGGTGTTTTTTCAAGCAATTGTATGCAATACAATTGCCGCGACACCCCTAAGCCGCCGGAGGCAAGCTGTATGAAAGGGAGGATTGCCGATGCCGCGTGCTGTGGATGTTTGCTACCGTTATGACGGCAGCTTGGACGGTTTTTTGTGCTGCATCTTCGACAGCTATGCCCGGGATGAAATCCCGGCCCTCATCGCGCCCGAGGACGGCGCTCAGGTCACGCTGTACCCGATCCACCGGGTGCAGACGGTTCGCGAGCGCGCCCGGCGCGTCAGCATCGCCATCCACCAGAAAATCAGCCCAGACGCCTTGCTTCTGGTGCGCCTGGCCCACCTGACCTGCCTCCCAAACCGCGAGAACCACGTCCTCACCTTCGTGCGCCTTGGCTTTCAGGAGGGCCGACGTGTCACCGGCCTCATGGCCGACCCCCGGGTCGAGGTGCTGCTCAAGGCGACGCGGCATCTCAAGAACGAGCAGCACCTGTACAAGGGCTTCATCCGTTTTTCGGAGATTGACGATATCCTCCTGGCCGAAATCGAGCCGAAAAACTTCGTTCTTCCCCTCATCGCCACCCACTTCGCCGGGAGATTCTCGGGCGAGAGCTTCATGATTTACGACAAAACCCACAAAGCCGCCCTCCTTTACAGCGGGGGACAGAAGGAGATTGTAAAGCTTGAAAGCTTTACAATCCCGCTGGCCAGTCCCGGTGAGCAACAATATCGAAAGCTGTGGAAGCGCTTTTATGACACCATCGCCATCGAGAGCCGCGAGAACCCCCGCTGCCGCATGAGTCTCATGCCCAAGCGCTACTGGGGCGTCATGACCGAGTTTTTGGAGGCCGACAGCACGCCCCTGCCCGGCGTCGCCCTGCCCGTACCCCGCACCAGGCAGCTGGGGGGCGGCAAGGCCGATGCCTTTACAGCGCCTGAAATTGCTGCACCGCATCACCAGTCATGAAGAAAATCCACGTTTTTTCGCCGAGGTGGCGCCATTTCCTCGTATCATGGGAGAGACAACCCATTTGATAGGAGGACTTGATTCATGGCAACAACCGAGCCCATTCGCGACAAAAAACTGGTACAGGCCCTGGCCAAATACTGGCTCGACCGCGGCAATGTCCGCAACCACGGCCTCATCGTGGTGGGGGTGTGCACCGCCCTGCGCATTAGCGATGTTCTGAGCCTGCGCTGGGAGGACGTGTACAACTTCGAGCTTGACGCCTTCCGCAGCCACCTGACCATCATTGAGGGCAAGACGGCCAAGGTGCAGGTCATCGCCCTGAGCCGCAGCGCGGTGGCCGCCCTGGGGCACATGCCTCGGGAACGGCACCAGTACATCTTTTCGGGCGCCAGGGATGGCAGCACGCCTCTCAGCCGGGTGCAGGCCTGGCGCATCATCAAGGCGGCCGCGGCCGCGGTGGGCGCCCCGGGCGCCATCAGCTGTCACAGCCTGCGCAAAACCTTCGGCTATTTCGCCTGGAAGTCGGGAGTTTTACCCGTCATGCTCATGGATCTCTACAATCATTCAAGCTATGACATCACCCGGCGCTATCTGGGCATTTCCCAAGACGAGCGCGACGGCGTATACCTTGGGCTGACCATCTTCTAGAACCAAAAAGGCCCCCCGTCGGGGGCCTTTTCTCTTTTCTCTTCACTGCCTTACACCGTCAGCACGCCGCGCTCGTCCTCGACCAGCAGGAAAATATTCTCCTGCGCCCCGGTCTCGGCGTTATAATAGAGGATGACATGCCGCCCCTCGGTGTTCTCGCACACAAACTCGAAGCACAGCACCTCGTTCTTGCCCGAGGTCGGGATGAGGGCTGTGTTTTCCGACACCACCTCGAGCCCCGCGGGCAGCGCGCTCCAGATGTCGTCCCGCAAGGCGGTAGGTGAGAGCCCGTTGCGCGCACGGTGATTCATAAGGTACCCCGCGCCGTCAAAGCGCACCACTTGGCCATTGTCCATGGCGATGCCCACCTTAATTAAATCGGGATAGAGCACCACATCGCCTTCAGCGGCCGCAAAATTGATGGTGAGGATGTTCTCATACACCGTGTAATAGCTGGTTTGCATATCTGAATAGCCCTGCTCGTTCAGGAAGGCACCGGCTTTTTCCAAGGCATCCTCGACGCTCAGCTTGCCCTGTGAAAGCTCGCGGCAGTCATAGAGTGAAAAGACCACCCCGCCCGCCTTTGAAACCTGAACGGTGCCGTTTTCGTCAAAACCAAAGCAGTAATAGGGGATGAGCCCATCCCCCTCGTAGCGCGGCGTGAGAGCGGCATCGCGGCCCAGGAAGGTGAGGGCCGCCTTTTCGGCCTGCTGCAAAGACACCTCGGCCATGTCCTCGAGGAAGCGCGGCGACAGCGATTTGACATGCTCGGAGAAGGGCCCGTCATAGATGAGGGTGGCGTATTCGGGGAACTCCTCCTCGGTTTGGGAGAAGGCGCTGTCCACCGGCGCGCCCTGAGGCTGCCGCCAGGAATCGCCCTCGTCCTGCAGCGAGATATAGACATCCTGCGCATCAAGCCGTTCCGACAGAACGCTCATCTGACCCGAGAGCTGGGACGCCGCCGCCGAGAGCGACTTGAGGTTTTCAGCCGTCTCGTCGCCGCTGGGGGCTCCGCCCGCCGACGCCTTCATAAGGGCGAAGGCATAGTCGCCCGCCTGGGCGATAAAGGTCTCGAAGCGCTCGAGCCGCGCATCGTAGAGGGGCAAAGCCGCCAGGGCCTGCTTGGCGCACGCGCTCTCCCGCCAGATGTCGGCGCTCAGGGCGGTGTAGGTAGGGCCGTAGGTGGCGTATTGCAGCTTTTGCAGGCCGGTGTCGATGCTCGAAATGCTGGCCGCGAGCTGGGCCAGGCTGCGCCGGTTGGCCGATTCCAGGGCGCGGACATACCGGGTGTTGCGGTTCACCAGATGGGCCGACACCGCCCCCAAAGCCACGGCGACGGCCAGAGAGAGGGTCACAGCCAAGATATATCGGTTCTTGTTCATGGGATAAGCCTCACTTTATGTGGAGTTTGCAAGCTTTGCATTGCTTCTTGCCAGACGCGACAAGAAACGTCAAGTTGCACTCGTACAACATTGCATATATAGATAATTTACCTTTCGCCGCCAAATATACCTGTTGCCCAAACAATGCTTCTGTGGTAAAATAATTTAGTATAGCTTGGCATAAATCCCCCATTCAGGAGCTGATATCCATGCAAGAATCCACCGTCAAGCCCAAAACCGTCTTCAGCGGGATCCAATCGACCGGCGTTTTTCAGCTGGGTAACTATATCGGGGCCATCCGCAACTGGAAGGCCATGGAGGACGAAGGCCTCAACTGCTTCTTCTCGGTGGTCGATTACCACGCCCTCACCGTGCGCAACGACCCCAAAACCCTGCGGGAGCGCACCCATGTGGCCTTCGCATGCTTTTTGGCCGCCGGACTGTCGCCCGAAAAAAGCACCCTCTTTCTCCAAAGCCATGTGACCCAGCACACCGAGCTGGGTTGGATGCTCGACTGCTACACCATGTTTGGCGAGCTCTCGCGCATGACCCAATTTAAGGATAAATCGGCCAAGAACGCCGACAACATCAACGCCGGACTGTTCACCTATCCGGCCCTCATGGCGGCCGATATTCTGCTCTATCAAACCGATTTGGTGCCCGTGGGGCAGGATCAAAAGCAGCACGTGGAAATCGCCCGGGACATCGCCGAGCGTTTCAATGGCGTCTACGGCCAAACCTTCACAATCCCCGAGCCGGCCATCCCCAAAATCGGGGCGAAAATCATGAGCCTCTCCGAGCCCCAGAAGAAGATGAGCAAGTCGGACGAAAACCTCAACGCCACCGTCTTCGTCCTCGACCAGCCCGACGCCATTATCAAGAAGTTCAAGCGGGCTGTCACCGACTCAGGCAGTGCGGTCTGCCGGGGCGAGGGCAAGGACGGCGTCAACAACCTCATCTCCATCTACGCCCTGGCCGCCAATCGCACCCCCGAGCAGGTCGAGGCCGAGTTCGAGGGCAAGGGCTACGGAGACTTCAAGCTGGCCTGCGGCGAGGCCGTGGTCGAGCTGCTGCGCCCCTTCCGGGAGACAGTGGAGGATTTGCTGAAAAACCGCGATTATCTGGAATCCCTTTTCGTACTGGGCGCCGATAAGGCCGCCCGAGTGGCCGACCGTACGCTGCAAAAGGCTCGGAAAAAGGTTGGCCTGATTCCATTACCAAGAGCGTAGCAGCCGCGCAGCTTGAGCTGCCCCGAAAATAACACACAGGAGCACCCCATGGACAGCAGCACCTTGCTCACCACCCTATTGGCCTGCCTGGTGGCAGGCGTGGTCGCCTTCGGCGCGACCCCGGCCGTCATGGCCTTTGCCAAAAAAATCGGCGCCATCGACATCCCTCGGGACGACCGGCGCATGCACAAAACCCCCATCCCTCGGGTTGGGGGCTTGGCCATTTTCCTCGGATTTGTGGCATCCAGCATCATCTTCACCGACATCGGGCCGGAAAAGCGCATGGTGCTCATCGGTACCCTCATCATCGTGGTGCTCGGCGTCATTGATGATGTGGTGGCCCTCAAGGCCCGCACCAAGTTCCTGGGTCAAATCATCGCCGCCCTCGTCCCGGTCATCTTTGGCGACATGGTCATCCAAAGCTTTTCAAATCCCTTCGGCAGCGGATACATCCACCTGGGGGCCTGGGGCGTGCCCATCACCATCCTGTGGATTGTCGGCATGACCAATGCCGTTAACTTCATCGATGGCCTGGACGGCCTGGCCGTCGGCGTCTCGTGCATCGCGTCGGTCACCATGTTCACCATTTCCGTGCTGCTGGGCGAAGCCGACATCGCGCTTATTATGGCAGCCCTGGTGGGTGCATGCATCGGATTCATGCCCTTCAACATGAATCCTGCCAAGATTTTCATGGGCGACACCGGAGCCATGTTTTTGGGCTATATCCTGGCTACCGTGTCCATTCAGGGCCTTTTTAAGGTGTATGCCGTTGTATCCTTCGCCGTGCCCTTCATTATGCTGGGCCTGCCCATTTTCGACACGGCCTTTGCCATCGTGCGCCGGCTCGCCAAGGGGCAAAGCCCCATGCACGCCGACCGCGGTCATGTCCACCATCGGCTCATCGACATGGGCTTCGACCAAAAACAGAGTGTCGCCATCCTCTACATCCTCAGTGTCGTGCTGGGCATGTGCGCCGTGCTCCTGACGGCCAGCGGCCAGGAGTCCATCGTCATTCTGGTGGCCGCCGTGCTGCTCTCCTTTTTTATTGGCATGAGCACCCGGCTCTTCGGCATGCGCGCTCAAGAGATTAAAAAAGATTCGTCCGAGGCGGAAGGTGAGGAGCCCAAAGATGACGAAAATTAAGCTGCTCAGCGTCTTCGGCACCCGGCCCGAGGCCGCCAAAATGTGCCCCTTGGTGCGCGAGCTTGCCACCCGCCCCCAGTTCGAATCCAAGGTGTGCGTCACCGCCCAGCACCGCCAGATGCTCGACCAGGTCATGGATGCCTTCGGCGTGACTGCCGACTTCGATTTGGACATCATGCGGCCATCCCAAACCCTCACAGACATTACCGTCCGGGCCCTGCCCGGACTCAGCGCGGTCATCGAGGAATATCAGCCCCACATGGTGCTGGTGCACGGCGACACGACGACCGCCTTTGTGGCCGCCCTGGCCGCCTTCTACGCCAAGATTCCCGTGGCCCACGTGGAGGCCGGCCTGCGCAGCTTCGACCCACTCTCGCCCTATCCCGAGGAGATGAACCGCCTGCTCATCGACCGCCTGGCCGCCGTGCTGCTGGCCCCCACGGCGACCAATGCCCGCAATCTTCGGGCCGAGGGCTTGCATAACAACATCTACATCACAGGCAACACGGTCATCGACGGCATTGCCCACACCGTGCGGGACGATTACATCTTCGAGGAGCCCACCCTTCGGGATATCAATTTCGCAAACCGCAAGGTCATCACCCTCACAGCCCACCGCCGGGAGAATTACGGCGAGGCCATGGAGGCCATCTGTGCCGCTGCCGCCGACATCGCCGGCGACCCCGAGGCCCTCATCGTCTATCCCGTTCACCTGAGCCCCTATGTTCAGGAGACGGCCCGCAAACACCTGGAAAACCTCGGCAATGTCCGGCTTATCCCGCCGGTCAGCGTGGCCGACATGCACAACCTCATGGCCCGCTCGCGGTTCATCATGACCGACTCGGGCGGCCTTCAGGAGGAGGGCCCCGCCCTTGGCAAGCCGGTCATGGTGCTGCGCCGGGAGACCGAGCGCCCCGAGGCCGTCGAGGCCGGCACGGTTCACATGACCGGCGTTGACCGCGACGCCATTGCCGCGTTCGCCCGAGAGCTGCTCACAGAAGGGGAGACCTATCGCCGAATGGCCCGGGCCGTCAACCCCTACGGCGACGGCCAAGCCAGCCGCCGCATCGCCGATGATTTACTCTTCCATTTCGGCCTGGCCGAGAACCCCGCAGAGGATTTTGGGGTGTAGTACGAGGTTANCCCGCCCCTGTGTAGGGGACGGGTTTCCCGTACCGCGTCCACGGGAAAGGTCAAGGATCGGGCGGCGAAACGCCGCCCCTACAACGAAATCATGCGAGCGTCAGCAAGGAGGGATGCCAATATGACCCGCAACACCGTCACCGGCATCATTCTCATCACCTTGGTTGTGCTGGCCGGCGCTGTCTTTCTGCTGCTCTTCCGGCCCACAGCGGGGGAGGGCGACATCGTCCTCATGCCCGGCATGGATGACGATCGCGAATCCCCGGTGTTTAATGGTTCCGAAGAAAACCGCGCCAAGCTCGAGTCGGTGGTCATCGACGGCACCAACGTCCAAGGCGTGCTGGCCACGCTCATCCGCCCTCAGCGCTATCAACTCAAGGCCAACCTGACCTACTACTTCGAGACCGCGCCGGGGGAGGCCGCCAGCCAGGCCTTCACGGTCACCGCTCTGGTCGAGCCGGGCCGCAGCAAAACCGTGCTTTCAGCCGCCAGCGCCAGCGCCCTGGCCCAGGTACACACCCTCCAGGCCGGAGACCGCACCTACATTTGGGAGCAGGGCTCGGCCAGCGTCTACGAGGGCAGCTCGGGCAGCTTCCTCACCGATGACCTGCTCCACATGCCCACCTATGAAGATTTACTGGGCCGGCCCGCCAGCGCCATCCTCGATGGCTGGCTCGACAGTGACAGCGACTGTGTCGTCATCTATTCGGTGGACATCGACACTGGCTACACCGAGCACTGGAGCATCTCCATCCGGGAGGGCCTGCTCCTCGACTACCGATGCTTCGATGGTGAAACGCCGGTCTTCGAGTCGACTGTCCAAGAGGCCCGCACCGGCGGTGAGGTCCTCTCCGATGCCGATTTCGCCCTACCCGATGGCAGTATTCCCCCGGTCAACTAAAAAGCTGGCATCGTGCCCCCGCCTGTGCTACAATGAAGGTATCACCCAAAACACGCCGACAACCCCTAAAATAGAAAGGATGTATGACTCATGCGTCTGCTCACTCGTTCCGACTTCGACGGCCTGGCCTGCGCGGCCATTCTCAAGGAAATCGGTATCATCGACCATTGGAAATTCGTCCATCCCAAGGATTTGCAGGACGGGCTGGTGGAGGTCACCGACAACGATGTGCTGGCCAATGTCCCCTATGTCAAGGGCTGCAAGCTGTGGTTCGACCATCATTCCAGCGAGAGCGAGCGCCTGGGACAGGATATCGTCTTCGAGGGCGAAAGCCGCATCGAGGACAGCGCCGCCCGGGTCATCTACGAATACTACGGCGGCGAGGCAAAAATGCCTCAGATGATTGACATGGTGCGTGCCGTTGATAAGGTGGACGCAGCCAAGCTCTCTGTGGACGAAATCCTCAACCCCACCGGCTGGGTGCTCCTCGGCTTCATCATGGATCCCCGTACCGGCCTGGGCCGCTTCCGCAACTTCCGCATCAGCAACTACGAGCTCATGGAAAACCTCATCGATGCCTGCCGTGTGCAGAGCATTGATGAAATCATGGCCAATCCCGACGTCAAGGAGCGCGCTGAGATTTATTTAGAGCAGACCGAGCTGTTCACGCAGATGGTCAAGGCCCACACCACCATTCACGGCAACATCATCGTGTCCGACCTCCGGGGCGTTGAGACCATCCACGCCGGCAACCGCTTCATGGTCTACAGCCTGTGGCCTGAGCAGAACATCTCCATGTGGATTGTCGACGGCCGCGGCAAGCAAAACTGCCCCATCGCCGTGGGCCACAGCGTACTTAATCGCACCTCCAACACCAACGTGGGCGCCCTCATGCTGCAATACGGCGGCGGCGGCCACCGTCAGGTGGGCACCTGCCAGGTCACCTATGAGGAGGCCGACGATGTCATCGCGGCGCTGGTGGCCAAGATGCAGGCCGACGGCTGAGCCATGGTGCAGCTCCCGCCCGATGGCTTTACCATCCGCCCCGCCCTCGAGCAAGATACCGCCCTTATTCTCGAGTTCATCAAGGCCCTGGCCGCCTACGAAAAGCTGCCCGACCAGGTGACGGCCACTGAGGAGACCCTGCGTCAGTCCCTCTTCGTGCGCCGGGCTGCCGAGGTCATCATCGGCGAGCTTCACGGCAAGCCGGTCTGCTTTGCCCTCTTTTTCCACAATTTTTCCACCTTCCAAGGTCTGCCGGGCCTCTACCTGGAAGACCTTTTCGTCAACGAGCAACATCGCGGACACGGTTTTGGACGGCGGATGCTGGCCTACCTGGCCAAGCTGGCCCGCGAATGTAACTGCGGGCGCTTCGAGTGGATTTGCCTCGATTGGAACGAGAGCGCCCTCGAGGTCTACCGAAAGCTGGGCGCTACCCCCATGGAAGGCTGGACCATCCAGCGCATGGAAGGCACACCCCTAACCGCACTGGCCGAAGAGTATTAACAGTAAAAAAGGATGCCGCCAGGCATCCTTTTTTGATTAATTTGCCTCCGGCGGCTTAGGGGGTGTTTTTGTGAAAATACCCCTAAAAACTTTTGGAAATTGTATTTCCTACAATTTCAGAAAAAATAATCAAAAATCGTGTGTAACACGATTTTATAAAGTTTTTGGGGATCCAAGGGTGTTTTTTCAAAAACACCCTTGGCCGCCGGAGGCGAAACACAATCAGTCGGAAAATATGACTGTAACCTTCTCTTCGCGCCATTGTAGTTTGGCGTCACAGTCGGCCTGGCCGACGGGCAGCAGAAGGGTGTACACACACACGCCGTCCTCGACACGCACCGAAACGGCCTCGAGGAATTCATCCTCAAAGAGCACCGCCATGGCCACGGGCTCCATGCGCAGCTCGACCGCCGCGCCGTGCCGGCTGAGTGCGGCCACCACCGGGGAATCGACGGTGAAAGAAACCTCGTGCCCGCCGTTCGCGTCTCGGGAAGCAATCCGCGTGATGGAAACCGGCGCACCGGTCTCGACCACCTGCACCGCCAGGGGCAGAATCCGAACACACACCAGGCCGCCTAGCTCCCACTGTGCCAGGGCCGTGGCCGCCTGCACCGCCGCCCCGACGGGAATGCTGCCGTTGTAAATGCCGTCGCCGCCATAGGCAAGCGCCTGGGGCGCGCCATTCAGTTGCACATGAACATCCACCCCCGCAGGCCCGGAAAATGTGACATCAAACCCGCCGCCGGCCCTGGCCAGAACAGTCCCCTCGGGGGTCAAGAATGCCATCTCAGTGGGTAGCAGCGGCAGTGGCACGGGTCGCGGCAGGGGAGAGCGCAAGACCTCCGCAATACCCTCAGCCATGGTCAGGTTTTCCAGCAGCGAGCGGTAACGGAACAAGCAAACCCCCTGTGCCACCGATTGTCCCATGGCCTCCAGCTGACGCAGGAGCTCGCCGCCCTCAAACCATACACTATCGGTTTCAGCATCGGCGCCGCGATAGGCTGCAAGGCCGATGTAAAGGTTTACACCTTTACTCTCTGTAACGCCGCTCCACCAGTCAAGCAGTGTCTCGAAGTCGGCCTCCCGAGAGCCAATCTGCCAATAGAGCTGGGGCATGATGTAGTCGACCAGCCCCTCCTGTACCCAGCTCCGAGTGTCGGCATAGTGGCTGAAGTGTGAGGAATCTCCCGCCGTGTCACTGCCTTCGGGATGCTGACTCCCGTTGGCCCAAATGCCAAAGGGTGAGACCCCGAAATCCACATTTTCGTTGTGTGCCTTGACAGTATTTTGCAGCATTAGGATGAGCTGGGTCACGCTGGCCCGGCGGAAATCGCCAAGGCTGTCAAACGCCGCGCCAAACTCCGCAAAGGTGCCGCTGTCGTCCAGCCCGGCGCTGGGATAGAAATAGTCATCCAGATGAATGCCGTCCACCGGATAGTTTTCCAAAATCTCCTGTACCCCGGCCGCAATGAGGGCACGGCTCTCGGGCCGCCCTGGGTCGAAGTAGAGACACCCGTCCTCGGCCAGCACCACGGCCTCGCTCATACCGTGCGCCGGATGGTCGGGACTGATGGCCGCAAGCGCGGCCTCGCGGCTGTCACGGGCCGTTCGGGTGATGCGATAGGGGTTGATCCAGGCGTGCACCTCGATGTCCAGGCCGTGGGCACGCTCGATAAAATACCCCAGCGGGTCAAACCCGCCCTCGGGGGCCTGGCCCTGGGTGCCCGAAAGCCAGACACTCCACGGAAAAATCTGGGAGGGATAGAGGGCGTCCCCGGCGGGCCGCACCTGAAGGAAGACCGCATTGAGGCCCCAATCGGCGGCGTTCTCCAAAATGGCATCGGCCTCGGCTTGAAGCGCATCGGCACTCAGCCCTGTGCGGGAGGGGTAATCGAGGTTATACACCGTCGAAACCCACACCCCGCGCAGGGCGAAATCCCCTGCGGCACAGGGCATGGCAAAAAGCAGTATTAGTAAAATAAGCACAAAGAAAAATCGTCTCAAGTTTCACCTCGGCCATGACATTCTTGTATATATTGTATCGTAAAGCGCGCCAAATTTCTACCCCCATAAAACCTCTGTTGACGGCACACCCCGAAGCCGTTATAATGGCTATGACAAACAGCCATTCAAAAAGGAGGCCCCGATGGGCGTACATGACGGACACCGCAAGCGCCTCATCCGGCGTTTTCTGGAGGAAGAGCTGGACAATTTCAACCCCCACAACATTCTGGAACTCCTGCTCTTCTACGGCATCCCGCGGCGGGATACCAATGTCATTGCACACACGCTGCTCGACCATTTCGGCAGCCTTTCGGGGGTGATGGACGCCCCATTTGCCGAGCTCGTCGCCATAGAAGGGGTTGGCGAGCACGCCGCGTCCCTCATCAAGCTCATCCCCCAGCTGGCCCGGGCCTACAGCAGCGATAAAAGCAACGACATCGTCCTCAACAGCACCGAAAAGGCCGGGCAATACCTGCTCTCGCGCTATATCGGGCGCAATGAGGAGGTCGTTTATATGGTGTGTATCGACAGCAAATGCCGCATCACCGGCACGGCGCTCATCCACCGGGGAAGTGTCAACGCCGCCGAGGTCAACATCCGAAAAATCATGTCGACCGCCCTGAAATATAACGCCGTCGGTGTTGTTATCGCCCACAATCACCCCGGCGGCGTCGCCCTGCCCTCCAGCGCCGATTTGGTCACGACCCACCGCATCCGCGAGATGCTGGCGCCGGTCAACATCCAGTTGGTCGACCATATCATCATCGCCGATAACGACTTCGTCAGCCTCGCCGACACGGGCAGCATCTAGCCACAAAAATAAAAGGAATATCGCCGGCACAAAGAAATAGAAGAAATCACGCCGCCCCCTTGCCAAAGAACAAACGTTCTGATATACTGTTTGGGATGTTTAATCTGTGCAAGGGGGCTTTGCTGTGCCCGATTTTAAGATAAAAAGCGATTTCAAGCCGGCCGGCGGTCAGCCGGCCGCCATCGAGGCCCTGGTGAATGGCATCAAGCTGGGCTTCGACGAGCAAACCTTGCTCGGCATCACCGGCTCGGGCAAGACCTTTGTCATGGCCAATGTCATCGAGCAAATGCGCCGCCCGACCCTCATCCTGACCCACAACAAGACCCTGGCCGCCCAGCTGTGCTCCGAGTTCCGGGAGTTCTTTCCCGACAACGCCGTGGAGTTTTTCGTCTCCTACTATGACTATTATCAACCTGAAGCTTATATTCCGTCGACAGACACTTATATCGAAAAAGAGTCCGACATCAACGCCGAGCTCGAGCGCCTGCGGCACTCGGCCACCTCGGCCCTCTTCGAGCGCCGGGATGTCATCATCGTGGCCAGCGTGTCGTGCATCTATTCGTTGGGCAACCCCATCGACTACGCCAAGATGGTGGTCTCCCTGCGCACCGGCCAGCAGTGGGGGAGAGACCGCCTGACCCGCCGGCTGGTAGAAATCCAGTATGAGCGCAACGACATGAGCTTCGACCGCAACCGCTTCCGCGTCCGGGGCGACACGGTAGAAATCCATCTGGCCTACACCGACGCCTACGCCATCCGCGTCGAGTTCTTCGGCGACGAAATCGAGCGCATCTCGGAAATCCATCCCCTCACCGGCCAAGTCAACCGCATCGTCGACCATGTGGCCATCTACCCGGCCTCCCACTATGTCACCCCGAAGGATCAGCTGGAGGAGGCCCTTGAGGAAATTGATGCCGAGCTCCAGGACCGCCTCAAGTGGCTCGAGGAAAACGGCAAGCTCCTCGAGGCCCAGCGCCTCAAGCAGCGGGTGCGCTATGATATGGAAATGCTCCGCGAAATCGGTGTGTGCAGCGGCATCGAAAACTACTCCCGGGTGCTCTCCCGGCGCGAGCCCGGCTCGGCCCCCTACACCCTGATGGATTACTTCCCCAAGGATTACCTGCTCTTCGTCGACGAATCCCACGTCATGCTCCCCCAGGTGCGGGCCATGTACAACGGCGACCGCGCCCGGAAGGAGATGCTGGTCGACTACGGCTTCCGCCTACCCTCGGCCTTTGACAACCGACCCCTCATGTTCCCCGAGTTCGAGCAGCGCGTCGGCCAGGTGGTCTATGTCAGCGCCACCCCCGCCGAGTACGAGCGCTCGCGCTCGTCACAGCTGGTCGAGCAAATCATTCGCCCCACCGGCCTCCTCGACCCCGAGGTCACCGTCCGCCCCGTTGAGGGGCAAATCGACGATTTGCTGTCCGAAATCCGCGCCCTTGAGGAAAAGCGCGAGCGCGTGCTGGTCACCACCCTCACCAAGCGCATGGCCGAGGATTTGACCGACTATCTCTCCCGCGAAGGCGTCAAGGTGCGCTACATGCACCACGACATCGACACCATCGAGCGCATGCAACTGCTGCGCGACCTGCGCCTGGGCGAGTTTCAGGTGCTCGTCGGCATCAACCTGCTGCGAGAAGGCCTCGACCTGCCCGAGGTGTCGCTGGTCGCTATTCTGGACGCCGACAAGGAGGGCTTCCTGCGCTCCCAGACGAGCCTTATCCAAATCATCGGCCGCGCCGCCCGCAACGCCGGCGGCCGCGTCATCATGTACGCCGACCGGGTGACCCCCTCCATGCGCTTCGCGTTAGACGAAACCGAGCGCCGCCGCGGCATCCAGAAGGCCTACAACATCGAGCACGACATCGTGCCCCAGACCGTCTTCAAGGATGTCCGGGACATCATCGAAATCTCCCAGGGTACCACCGCCAAACTGCCCGCCGAGAGCCGCAAGAAGATGACCCGCGCCGCGCGGGAGCAAGAAATCACCAAGCTGGAAAAGCAGATGAAGGAAGCCTCCAAAATGCTTGAGTTCGAGTACGCCGCCGTCCTCCGCGACCAAATCAAAAAGCTGCGCGAGGAGCTCAATACCGGCGTGCCCAAAAAAGCGGGGCAATGACCGTAGGGGCGCGCCCCCCAAGGCATAAAAATCGTTCAATAATCCCCTTATAATAAATCGCTTTTCGGAAATCTATATTACAAACAAAGGAATCCTTCACCATGCGTAACACCCTCTTCATCAAAGGCGCCCGGGAACACAACCTCAAGAATGTCGATGTCGAAATCCAGCGCGACACCCTGACGGTGCTCACCGGCATTTCCGGTTCGGGAAAGAGCAGCCTGGCCTTCGACACCATCTATGCCGAGGGCCAACGCCGCTATGTGGAATCGCTTTCCAGCTACGCCCGGCAGTTCCTGGGCCAGATGGAAAAGCCCGATGTCGACTACATCGAGGGCCTTTCGCCTGCCATCTCCATCGACCAGCGGACAACCTCCAAAAACCCCCGCTCCACCGTGGGCACGGTCACTGAGATTTACGACTATCTCCGTCTGCTGTGGGCCCGCATCGGCGTGCCCCACTGCCCCAATTGCGGCAAGGAAATCCGCCAGCAGACGGTGGACCAAATCATCGACCAGCTCATGCAGCGCCCCGAGGGCACACGGGTTCAGATTCTTGCCCCGGTGATTAGGGCCCGCAAGGGCGAGCACCAGAAGGTCTTCGAGGAAGCCCGCAAAAGCGGCTATGTCCGTGTCCGCGTCGACGGCAACATGTATGAGGTCACCGAGGACATCAAGCTGGACAAAAACAAAAAGCACAACATCGAAATCGTCGTCGACCGCCTGGTGCTCAAGCCCGACATAGTCTCCCGCCTCACCGATTCGGTAGAGACCGCCGGCGCCCGTTCGGGCGGCCTGGTGATTGCTGATTTCATGGAGGAGGGCGAAATCCTCTTCTCCCAAAACTACGCTTGCGAGGATTGCGGCATCTCCATTGAGGAGCTGACGCCCCGCATGTTCTCCTTTAACAACCCCTACGGCGCGTGCCCCACCTGTACCGGCCTCGGCTTCAAACGTGAAATCGACCCCAGCCGCATTGTGCCAAACCCCAAGCTGAGCATCATGGAGGGTGCCATCCGCGCCAGCGGCTTCAGCGTCGACGACGACAGCATCGGCAAAATGTACTTCAGCGCCATCGCCAAAAGGTATGGCTTCAAGCTGGACACCCCCTTCGGTCAGCTGAGCGAGGAGGTGCAAAATGTCCTGCTCTACGGCACCAAGGGCGAGAAGCTCGAGCTTCACTGGCAGCGCAACGGCGGCGGAAGCGGCCACTATTTCCAGGCCTTCGAGGGCGTTGTCAACAACCTCCAACGCCGCTATCGCGACACCAACAGCGAGTACATGCGCGACGAAATCGAGCAGTGTATGAGTGAAATCCCCTGCCCGGATTGCGGCGGAAAGCGCCTGAAAAGGGAAGTGCTGGCCGTCACCGTGGGCGGTCTGAGCATCTGGGAATACACCCAAAAGCCGGTCACCCAGGCCCTGGCCTTCCTCGATACCCTGGCGCTCAACGCCAAGGACACCATGATTGCCGACCAGATTCTCAAGGAAATCCGCGAGCGCCTCGGCTTCCTGCAAAGTGTCGGGCTGGAATATCTCACCCTGGCCGCCCCCTCGGGCATCCTATCGGGCGGCGAAAGCCAGCGCATCCGCCTGGCCACCCAAATCGGCTCGTCCCTCATGGGGGTACTCTACATCTTGGATGAGCCGTCCATCGGCCTGCATCAGCGGGACAACGAAAAGCTGCTGCGCACCCTCATGCGCCTGCGTGATCTGGGCAACACCCTCATCGTCGTCGAGCACGATGAGGACACCATGCTGGCCGCCGACCACATCATTGATGTCGGCCCCGGCGCCGGCGTCCACGGCGGCGAAATCATCGCCACCGGCACAGCGGACGACATCATGAAAAACGAGCGCTCCTACACCGGGCAATACCTCTCGGGCCGCCTGAGCATCCCGGTGCCAAAAAAGCGCCGCAAGGGCAACGGCGGCAAGCTGCTCATCAAGGGTGCCCGGGAAAACAACCTCAAAGGCGTCGATGTGGCCGTCCCCCTGGGCACCTTCACCTGTGTCACTGGCGTCTCGGGCTCGGGCAAGTCGTCGCTGGTCAACGAAATCATCCACAAGCGCCTGGCTGCCGATTTGAACGGCGCCCGCACGAGGGCCGGCAAGCACGACCTCATGACGGGCATTGACCTGTTAGATAAGGTCATCGCCATCGATCAGTCGCCCATCGGGCGCACACCCCGGAGCAACCCGGCCACCTACACCGGCCTGTTCGGCGACATCCGCGACATCTTCGCCAAAACTCAGGACGCCAAATCGAGAGGCTACGGCCCCGGACGGTTCTCCTTCAACGTTCGCGGGGGCCGCTGTGAGGCCTGCGCCGGAGACGGCCTCTTGAAAATCGAAATGCACTTCCTGCCCGACATCTACGTCCCCTGCGATGTCTGCAAGGGCAAGCGTTACAATCGCGAAACCCTTGAGGTACGCTACAAGGGCAAGAACATCTATGAGGTGCTCGACATGACGGTGGCCGAGGCCCTCCAGTTCTTCGAGCCGGTGCCCAAGATTGCCAAAAAGCTGCAAACCCTCTACGATGTCGGCCTCAGCTACATCAAGCTGGGCCAATCGTCCACCACCTTATCCGGCGGCGAGGCCCAGCGGGTCAAGCTGGCCACCGAGCTGGCCCGCCGCGCCACCGGCAAGACGGTCTACATCCTCGACGAGCCGACCACCGGCCTGCACACCTTCGATGTCCACAAGCTCATCGGCGTTCTCGACACCTTAGTCGAAAGCGGCAACACCGTCTTGGTCATCGAGCACAACCTGGATGTCATCAAAACAGCTGACTATATTATCGACCTTGGCCCCGAGGGCGGCGACGGCGGCGGAGAAATTCTGGCCACCGGCACCCCCGAGCAAGTGTCCAAGATAGAGGGCTCGTACACCGGGCAATACCTCAAGAAAAAATTGAAATAATGCCCTACACCCTCTTTCGTTTAACCTCCCTTTGGGGGTTTTGGGGAGGGGATGCGGCCCAACGGGCCGCATCCCCTCCCCAATAATATATCGTTCCATAAGTCCCCCTTATTCAATGCCCTAAACGCCCATCCCGTAAACTTTTCCCCCAATCTCACATTTAGGCTTTTCAAAAGCCTTTTTTTATATTAGAATAGACTAGGAATAAATTGAGAATCACGAGGGGCATGGCTTATGGAAAAACTCAAATTCAAGCGCATCCTGCTCAAAATCAGCGGCGAGGCCCTGGCGGGCGGCAAGGGCATGGGCCTCGACTTCCCAACCCTGGACGAAGTGGCCAAGGCCATTAAGGATTGCCTCGACCTGGGTGCCGAAATCGGCATCGTCGTCGGCGGCGGCAATTTCTGGCGCGGCGTCAAGGATGGCGAGGGCAAAATCGAACGCACCAGAGCCGATCACATGGGCATGCTGGCCACCTCCATCAATGCCTTGGCCCTGGCCGATGTGCTCGAGAGCCACGGCGTCAATGTCCGGGTGCAAACCGCCTTGGACATGAGCAAAATCGCTGAGCCCTACATCCGCCTGCGTGCCATCCGGCACCTTGAAAAGCGCCGGGTCGTCATCTTCGCCTGTGGCACGGGCAACCCCTATTTCTCCACCGACACAGCCGCGGCCCTCCGGGCCGCCGAAATCGGAGCCGATGCCATCCTGCTGGCAAAGAACATCGACGGCGTCTACGACGCCGACCCTAAGAAGAAGGCCGATGCCCAAAAGCTCCACCGCATCACCTACGCCGAGGTGCTGCGCCGCGGCCTGGGCGTCATGGACACCACAGCCACCGCCCTGAGCATGGACAACGACATCCCCGTCCTCGTTTTTGCTCTGGCCGACCCCGCCAACATCAAGCGGGTGCTCATGGGAGAGGACATTGGTTCCTATGTGGGCGTTGATATCGACGAAAAAGCCAACTAAACGAATAAATCAGGAGGCGTATTTATGAACCCCGAATGCGAAAGCTATAAGGTGAGGATGCAAAAATCCCTCGAGGTCATGAAATCCGAAATGGCCACCATCCGCTCGGGCCGGGCCAACCCCGCCGTGTTGGATAAAATTGCGGTGGAGTATTTCGGCTCGACCATGCCCATCAACCAGCTGGCGTCCATCTCGGCCCCCGAGCCGCGGCTGCTGCAAATCCAGCCCTGGGACGCCGGCGCACTCAAGGCCATCGAAAAGGCCATCCAGACCTCCGACCTGGGCATCAATCCCCAAAACGACGGCAAAATCATTCGCCTGGCCTTCCCCCAGCCCACCGAGGAGCGCCGCAAGGAGCTCATCAAGGACGTCAAGAAGCTGGGAGAGGAGAGCAAGGTGCATATCCGCAATATCCGCCGTGATGGCATCGACACCTTCAAGAAGCAGCAGAAGGCCTCGGAAATCACCGAGGATGATCTGAAGGATTTTGAGAAGGATTTGCAGGACCTCACCGACCAGTTCACCAAGGAAATCGATGTTGAGGTCACCAAAAAAGAAGCCGAGCTTATGGAAATTTAACACTATAAGGCCGCCTTCGGCGACCAAGGGGAGTTTTTGAAAAAACTCCCCTTGGAACCCCCAAAAACTTTCAGAAATTGCGCTACGCACAATTTCTGAAATAGTAATTAACAAAAAATCATGTGCAACACGCTTGCTTTTCGCGCTCTTTGCGCGAAAAGCGTCAAGTTGCGCTTTGCACAACATTGCATTTATAAGTAAGTTTTTAGTCAAGCTTTTTCCCAAAAAGCTTGTTCGGGTGCTCGCCTCCTGCGGAGGCGGGTGGTGAAACCCCACGGCCTAACACACACAAAGCCTTCAGGCGGCATCGGGCCGCCTGAAGCTGTTTATCAACGAGGAAAACCTATGTTTTTTGGCAAAAAGAAGCCCAAAATCACCCCGCCCGCGACTATTCCGGCCCACATCGCCATAATAATGGATGGCAACGGCCGCTGGGCCCAAGCCCGTGGCCTGCCCCGCGCCGCCGGCCACAGCGCCGGAAGCGAGACCTTCCGGCGCATCGCCACCTGCCTCAACAACCTGGGCGGGCAGTACCTCACCGTGTACGCCTTCTCCACCGAGAACTGGAAGCGTTCCCAAACCGAGGTCGACGCCATCATGGCCCTGCTCGAGCGCTACCTTGAGGAGGCCATCCGCGACATGGAGAAGGACGGCATCCGCCTGCGCTTTTGGGGCGATACCCTGGCGCTGTCGCCATCGCTGCTCCGGCTCATGGAGCAGACGACGGCCATCTCCGACCATCTGGACGCCGAGAACGCCACCGGACTGCAGGTCAATGTCTGCCTCAACTATGGCGGGCGGGCCGAGGTGACTCGCGCCGTGCGGCTGCTGGCCGAGCAGTGTAAGAGGGGAGAACTTGACCCCGCCGACATCACCGAGGACTTGGTTTCCCGGCACCTCTATTCCGCGAACGTACCCGACCCCGATTTAATCATACGCCCGGGCCGCGAGAAGCGGGGCTCCAACTTCCTCATCTGGCAGGGCAGCTACAGTGAGTTTTACTATACCGACACCCTGTGGCCCGATTTCGATGAAGGGGCACTCTACACCGCCATCACCGACTATAACTCCCGCACCCGCCGCTTCGGCGCCGAAGGCGCACGACCTTGAGGCTTTGCCAGTTGCCTCCGGCGGCCAAGGGATATTTCGGCAATTGTATTACATACAATTTCAGATAAAATAATTCTAAAAATCGTGTGTAACACGATTTTATAAAGTTTTTGTTCAAGCTTTTTACAAAAAGCTTGTGGGGTGTGGGGCAAGGCCCCACGAACTTATACGATACAGCTATAACCAGAAAGGATCAACCATGAAACAACGGATACTCACCGGCGCGGGGCTCGGCCTGGGCTTCGTGTTACTTTACTTCGTGCTTCCCATCTCGATTTACCGGCACGCTATCTACGACTCGTCGCGTCTGCTCACCCCCGAAACCCTGGCTCTGCTGCCCGCCGTGCTCGTCTTCGGTGTGCTGGCCGCCCTGGGCGCGCGAGAGCTGCTGGTCACCACCGGTGCCCTAAAAAAACATCCGCTGGTTTGGATTTCCATGGCAACCGCCTTCCTCATGTCACCGATTTCGACTTCCGGCGAGAGCTGGCACCTTTTGGCCCTCTGCTTCGTCTTTATGGTAGCGGCCTTCGCCTGCGCCGTGTTCGACCACACCAAGGTCTCCTTTGCCGCCGTGAGCAAGGCCTTTCTGGCCGCGCTGGTGCTGCCACTTATGCTCACCTCGGTGGTGCGGCTGTTCGGCCAGACACACCGAATCTTTGGCGGCTTCACCCTCCAAGCCGGCCTGCTGGCCCTGCTGCCGTGGTTCACCGTCTGGGTGTGCGACAGCGCCGCCCTCTTCGTGGGCCGCGCATTTGGCAAACGCAAGCTGGCCCCCTATGTCAGCCCCAAGAAAACCGTCGCCGGCTTCGTGGGCGGCATGGCGGGGGGATTGCTGGTTACCATCGTCTACCTGCTGACCATGGGGGATGCCCTCTACCAGCACTGGCCCCACCCGTGGTATGTGTTGATTATTTTCGGCATCGTCGCGCCCGCCCTGGGCCAGCTGGGAGACTTGAGCCTGTCGGTCATTAAGCGCGAGACCGGCATAAAGGATTACGGCAACCTGTTCCCCGGCCACGGCGGCGTGTACGACCGCTTCGACAGCATCCTCTTCGTGGCCCCGCTCTTTGAGATTATCCTGCGCATTTTCGGCTATTAACGCCCAGAAAGGCCAAACTATGCAAAAAACCGTCGCCATCATCGGCTCCACCGGCTCCATCGGAACCCAGGCTCTGGAGGTCTGCCTCGCCCGGGGCCACCGCGTATGTGCGTTGGCCGCCGGCAAGAACGCCGAGCTGCTGCTCCGGCAAGCCCTGCTGCACCGCCCGCGGTTGGTCGCCCTGGAGGACGCCGCCGGCGCTGCCTTTCTGCGTCGGGAGCTGTCTGGCTCGGGCATCGAGGTGCTGGAAGGGGAGCGCGGCGTTTGTGCCGCCGCCGCCGCGGACGAGAGCGACATTGTCCTCAACGCCGCCGTGGGCATCGCCGGCCTGAAACCGACCCTGGCCGCCCTTGAATCCAGGAAACCCCTGGCCCTGGCCAACAAGGAGTCCCTGGTCTGTGCCGGCAGCCTGGTCATGGAGGCCGCAAAACAGGCCGGCGTTCCCATTCTCCCGGTGGATTCCGAGCACTCGGCCATCTTCCAGTGCCTGCTGGGCGGAAAGCGCGAGGAGGCCGAGCGCATCATCCTCACCGCCTCGGGCGGCCCCTTCTTTGGCCGCAGCGCCGCCGAGCTGGAAGCCGTCACCGTCGCCGACGCCCTCAAGCACCCCAGCTGGACCATGGGGCGAAAAATAACCATCGATTCTGCTACCATGATGAACAAGGGCTTCGAGGTCATCGAGGCGCACTTTCTCTTCGGTTTCCCTCTGGACGCCATTGATGTGCTCGTGCACCCCCAGAGCATCGTACATTCCCTCGTCGAGTTCCGCGATGGCGCGACCCTGGCCCAGCTCTCACACCCGCACATGGGCCTCGCCATCCAGTACGCCCTCGATTTCCCCGACCGGTACACGACAAACCGCGACAGACTCGACCTTGTAAAGGTCAACACCTTGACATTCTACCCGCCCGACGAAGCGGCGTTCCCGGCCCTCAATCTGTGCCGACAGGCACTCATGATGGGCGGAACCGCCGGGGCCGTCCTCAACGGCGCCAACGAGGCCGCCGTCGCACGCTTCCTCTCTGGCGAGATTCCGTTCCCCGGCATCACGGCCCTGGCCGCGTCAGCACTCAGCGCCGTACCCAACATCGAAAATCCAACCCTTGACGATATTCTCCAAGCCGACCACGCCGCCCGCATACACGTCCGCGCTGTCACAGACCGTGGGGTTTCACCCCACACCTGACAAGCTTTTTGGAAAAAAGCTTGAGCAAAAACTTACACAAAAATCGTGTTATACACGATTTTTAGAATTATTACTATTCAGAAATTGTATGTGAATACATGCTTTTCGCGCAAAGCGCGCCTTCGCCGCCTGCGGCGTCTCGCTCGGATGGCTTCGCCATCCTCGGTCTTGCCAGACGCGACGAAAAGCGCCGAGTTGCGCTTCGCACAACATCGCATTTTAGAAAGTTTTTGGGGATTCTTAAGGGTGTTTTTTCAAGCAATTGTATGTAATACAATTGCCGTGACACCCCTTAAGCCGCCTGAGGCGCGCATACCGCCTTACCAAGAAAGGTTGATTTCATGACAATAATCTCTGTGATCATTTCGGTGCTCATTTTTGGTGCTATTGTGCTGGTGCACGAGCTCGGCCACTTTGTGGCCGCCAAGCTGAGCGGCATCACGGTACACCAATTCTCCATTGGCTTCGGCCCGGCCCTTTTCAAAAAGCGGAAAGGGGAGACCCTCTACGCCGTTCGCGCCATCCCCCTGGGCGGCGCGGTGCTCATGAAGGGTGCCGATGAAGAGGAAGAGCTCCTGGTCGGCAACCCCCCCGAGGAGTTGGACGAGAACGGCCAGCCCGTCGCCCCCGACGCCGGCAGCTACTACAGCGTGCCCAAGTGGAAACGCCTCATCGTCGTATCGGCGGGGCCCATCATGAACCTGCTGTGCGGCATTTTGATTCTCTTCATCATCTTCGCGCCGGCCCAGGCCCTCACCACCCCGGCCATTGATACCCTCATGGAGGGCTTCCCCTACGGCCAGTATTTCGAGCCGGGCGACCGCTTCGTCAGCGTCAACGGCTTTCACGCCTTCACGGTGGATGATGTGACCACCGGCCTCTATCTAGGCGAGGGCAAGTCCATGACAATCACCATCGAGCGTGCCGGCCAGAAAATCACCTACCGCGACCTTCCTCTGGAAAAAACCGTCACCGACACCGACGGCCGCCTGCTCTACGGCTTCCGCTTCCAGGTCATGACCCCCAACCTGTGGGATAAGCTGGCCTACTCTGCAAACAGCGCCATGAGCTTCCTGCAGTCGGCCATCAAGGGCCTGCAAATGCTGTTCACCGGCCAGGCCGGTGTAGGGGACATGATGGGCACCGTGGGCATCGCCAGCGAAATCACCGGCATGGTCGAGCAGTCAATCACCCAGGAATCGCCCGCCCAGGCATGGCTCTTCGTGGCGGGCACCCTGCGCTTCGTCGCCTTCATCAGCGTCAATCTGGCCCTGATGAACCTGCTTCCCCTTCCGGCCCTGGATGGCGGAAAAATCCTCTTTCTCATCATCGAAGCCGTTAGAGGCCGCCGTGTCAGCCCCAAGGTGGAGGGCATGATTTCCTTGGCCAGCCTTGTCCTTATCCTCGGCCTCTTCGTGGTGGTCACCTACAACGATATAACCCGCATCATTACAGGGTAGTAAAGGAGAATAGCTTTACATGAGCCGACAAATCCTTGTGGGGGGCGTTGCCATTGGCGGCGGCGCCCCCGTCTCCGTCCAGTCGATGACCAGCACCGATACCCGGGACGTCGAGGCCACCGTCGCCCAAATTGAAGCCCTGGCCGGCGCTGGGTGCGACATCGTTCGCCTGGCCGTGCCCGACAGGGCCTCCGCTGAGGCCCTCAGTGCCATCAAGAAGCGAACAAGTCTGCCCTTGGTGGCCGATATTCACTTTGATTACCGCCTCGCCCTGGCTGCTTTGGAGGCCGGAATTGACAAAATACGCATCAATCCCGGAAACATCGGCGGCCCCGAGAATACCCGAGCCGTGGCCGCCGCCTGCAAGGTCCGTGGCGTACCCATCCGCGTCGGCGTCAATGGCGGCTCTTTAAGCCGCATCGTACTTGAGAAGTACGGCCACACAGTAGAGGGCCTGTGCCACAGCGCCCTCGAGAATGTCGAGGCCCTGGAGGCCTGCGGTTTCGAGGACATCGCCGTCTCCCTTAAAGCCAGCAGCGTCTTTGAAACTATCCGAGCCTACCGTATGTTCGCGGGCATGCGTAATTATCCGCTCCACCTGGGCGTCACCCATGCGGGAAGTGTCAAATACGGCACTTTGAAATCAGCCGCCGCCTTTGGTGCCCTTCTGGAGAACGGCATCGGCGACACCCTTCGGGTGTCTCTAACCACCAACGACCCGGTTCTCGAGGTCGAGGCCGCCCGGGACATCCTCAAGGCCCTAGAACTCAACGCCACCGGCATCACGGTCGTCTCGTGCCCCACCTGCGGGCGCACCCAAGTCGATTTGATTGCCATCGCCGCCGAGGTCGAGGAGCGGGTGCGCCACATGGACGCCAAGCTGACTGTGGCCGTCATGGGCTGCGCCGTCAACGGCCCGGGAGAGTCCCGCCAAGCCGACATTGGCATCGCTTGTGGACGGGGAGAGGGCCTGATTATCTGTAAAGGTGAAATCCTCTACAAAGTCCAGGAATCAGAACTTGTGCCAAGCCTGATGAAGGAAATCCATCGTTTGACGGGGGTGTGCCCATGAGTGAACTGCGAGACCTTTTCCCCAACCTATCCTTGGGAAACACCCTCATGGACAGCCCCGTCTCGGCCATCGAGGAGCACGGAGGCGGCCTGCGGGTCTATCTGATGATTCCCCGGCAGCCCGGACTCGGCGCGCTGAGCAACGAAATCTGCGCCCTCACGGGTCTGCCGTATTTGCAGCTCATCGCCACCGATGGGCCCGAGAGCACCCCGGATGAGCCCGCCGAGCTGCCCGACTTTCCGGCGGTGGAAAACAGCGCGCCCGAGGCCCTGGCCGCCGACTTTGATTTCGAGGCTGAACGCAAGGCCCTCCTGGCCTCGGCCATGGCCGAGGCGGCGGCCTACGTCGCTGAAAACCCGCAAACCGCCCCCAAATCCGAGCCCCTGGTGGGTGGGTTCCGCCGCAAGGCGCCCATCGGCCCCAAATTCCGTCCCGAGGCGGGGCACCAGATCATCTTTGGCAAGCCGACGGCCCGAACGGTGGTCAACATCGCCGACCTAGACGGCGAATCGGGCCATGTTACCGTGGCCGGAGAGATTACCTTTTCGGAAACCCGCAAGCTCAACGGTCGGGATTCCACCATCCTCACCTTTGATGTCTACGACGGCACAGGCAGTGTTCGCATGACCAAGTTCATGGAGGGGGCGCAAGCTAAACAGCTTTTCAGTCACCTTGGTCGCGGCACAAACGTCATCGTCCAGGGCCAGGTGCGCTATTCCAGCTTCGACCAGGAGGATCAAATCACCCCCACCGCCATCCTCCGGGGCGAGGCCACTGTCCGCACCGACAACGCCCCGGAAAAGCGGGTTGAGCTCCATTTGCACACCACCATGTCGTCTATGGATTCCCTGGTGGACACCCGCAAGGCCATCGAGCTGGCTGCCTCCATGGGCCACACGGCGGTGGCCATCACCGACCACGGCGTGGCCCAGGCCTTCCCCGATGCCATGATGGCCGCCAGCGACATGAAGCGGGCCGGTATGCCCATCAAGGTGCTCTACGGCGTCGAGGCCTATTGTATAAATGACACGAGCAACGCCCGTGTGGTCAAGGGCTATTGCGACACTGCCTTAGACGAAGAAATTGTTGTCTTCGACCTTGAAACCACCGGCCTGAGCCCCCAGAGCTGTGAAATCATCGAAATTGCTGCTGCCATCGTCTGTAAAGGCGAAGTGCTTGACGAGTACCATACATACGTGCGTCCCAGCGCCTTCATCCCCTATAAGATCACCGAGCTCACCGGCATCACCGATGCCATGGTGGCAGATGCCCCCACTCTCGATGCCGCGCTGCCCGAATTTCTCACCTTCGTAGGGGAGCGCCCCCTGTGCGCCCACAACGCTGATTTTGACATTTCCTTCCTCCGTCACGGCTGCGCCGAGCTGGGGATTGACCGTCAGTTTTGCAGCATCGACACGGTAGCTCTCTCACGGGTGGTGCTGCCGCACCTGCCGCGGCACCGCCTCAACGACCTAGCCACCGCCTTCGGCCTGACCTTCCGGCACCACCAGGCCCAAGACGACACCCGGGTGCTGGCCAAAATCTTCATCCAGCTCATCGACATGCTGCAGCAAAAATACCCCATGGAGCGCGTCCTGGAGCTCAACGACGCCGCTGTGGCCATCACCACCGGCGAGGGCCGCCGGGGCGGCCCCAAGCTCTACCACCTCATCATTCTGGCCCGCAACCGGGAAGGGCTCATCGCCCTCTACAAGCTCATTTCGGACGCCCACCTGCGCCACTACAAAAACAAGCGCCCCATCATCCCCATGACCCAGCTGCAGGAGGTGCGTGAGCACCTTATCCTCGGCTCGGCCTGTGAAGCTGGAGAGCTTTACACCGCCCTACTGCAAAGCGCCGACTGGAATGTGCTTAAGAAAATCGCCCGATTCTACGACTTCCTGGAAATCCAGCCCTGCGGCAACAACCGGTTCCTCATCGACAACGGCACCCTCAAGGATATCAAGCAGCTGCAGGAGCTCAACGCCCGCATCGTCAAGCTGGGCGAGCAGCTGAACATCCCGGTGTGCGCCACCGGCGATGTCCACTTCCTCAACCCCGAGGAGGCCCTATTCCGCGAGATTATCCAAACCGGCATGGGCTTCGAGGATGCCCAAAACCAAGCGCCGCTCTACTTCAAATCCACCGAGGAAATGCTGCACGACTTCGCCTACCTGGGCCCCAAAAAGGCCAAGGAGGTCGTCATCACCAACCCCAACGCCATCGCCGATCAGTGCGAGGAAATCCAGCCGGTGCTCAGCGGCACCTACCCGCCCGTCATCGAGGGCTCGGCCGAGGAGATTGAGACCATGTCCCGCTGTAAAGCCGTAGAGCTTTACGGTGTGGGCGGCAAGCTGCCCGATGTCGTCTCCCAGCGCTTAGATGCCGAGCTGACCCCCATCATTCAAAACGGCTTCGATGTCATGTACCTCATCGCCCAAAAGCTGGTGGCAAAATCCCGCGAAAATGGCTATCTGGTGGGCTCACGGGGCTCGGTAGGCTCATCCCTTGTCGCCTTCCTCACTGGCATCACCGAGGTCAACGCCTTGGAGCCCCACTACCGCTGCACTGGCTGCAACTACAGCGAGTTTGACCTCTCTGGCACCTATCAAACCGGTGTCGATATGCCCGACAAAAACTGCCCGCACTGCGGAGAAAAGCTCTACAAGGACGGCTTCAACATCCCCTTCGCCACCTTTCTAGGCTTCGATGCCGACAAGCAGCCCGATATCGACCTCAATTTCTCGGGCGAGTACCAGGCCCAGGCCCACCGGGACACCATCGAGCTGTTCGGCGAGGACTATGTCTTCCGCGCCGGCACCATCGGCACCATCAAGGAGAAAACCGCCTTCGGCTACGTGAAAAAATACCTTGAGGAAAAGGGCCTCACCGTGGGCAAAGCCGAGCAGAACCGCCTCGTCCTCGGCTGCACCGGCATCAAGCGCACCACCGGCCAGCATCCCGGCGGCCTTATCGTGCTGCCGCGAGGCCGCACCATCTACGAGTTTTGCCCGGTGCAGCACCCGGCCGACGACCCGGACAGCGACATCATCACCACCCATTTCGACTATCACGCCATTCACGACAACCTGCTCAAGCTCGACCTTCTGGGTCACGACGACCCCACCATGATTCGCCAGCTCCACGACCTCACCGGCATCGACCCCACCACCGTGCCCCTGGATGACCCCGCCACCATGGCCATCTTCACCGATATCGAGGCCCTGGGCATCAAAACCGACGATATTTTGGAGCAAACCGGCGCCGCCGGAATCCCCGAGTTCGGCACCAAGTTCGTGCGCGGCATGCTCATGGAGACCCGCCCCAAGGATTTCGACGGCCTGCTGCGCATCTCGGGATTGTCCCACGGCACCAATGTCTGGCGCAACAACGCCCAGGATTTAGTCCGCGCCGGCACGGCCAAGCTGAGCCAGCTCATCTGCGTTCGGGACGACATCACCATCTACCTCATCCAGCGGGGCCTCGTCCCCAAGCTGGCCTTCACCATCTCGGAGAGCGTGCGCAAGGGCCGCGGCCTCAAGCCCGACTGGGAGGCCGAGATGAAGGCCCACAAGGTGCCCCAGTGGTACATCGATTCGTGTAACAAAATCGAATACATGTTCCCCCGGGCCCACGCCGTGGCCTATGTCATGATGGCCTTCCGCATCGCCTGGTTCAAGGTGCACCACCCCCTGGCCTACTACGCCGCCTATTTCACCGTGCGCGCCCCCGGCTTCGATGCCACTACCATGATTCACGGCGACGGCCAGGCCAGCGCCGAATACCGCCGCCTCAAGGAGCAGGGCAAGCGTACCGGTGCCGAGGATGACGCCCTGTCGACCTTGGAGGTCGTCCACGAGTTTTATCGGCGCGGCTTCACCTTCGCGCCTATGGACATCTACGAGTCCCAGGTGGCCGGCTTTGCCATCCGGGACGGCGCGCTGCTGCCGCCCTTCACGTCGTTGCCCGGCCTGGGCGAGTCGGCGGCCCAGAGCATCGTCGAGGCCCGCAAGGCGGGGCCGTTTTCCTCCATTGAGGACCTCAAGCTGCGGTGCGAAAAGCTCAACGACACCTTGGCCGAAAAGCTGCGCGAAATCGGCGCCCTGGGCAGCCTGCCCAAATCCGAGCAACTCGATTTATTTGAAATGCTGGGAGACGCCTGATGAACAGGGGCGCCCTGGCCCTCCGGGCCATCCTCAAGCTGATTTCCGGCTTCGCAATCCTCGGCGGCCTTATCTTCGGCGCCGCCGGAACCATCCACTTTACTCGGGGGTGGATGCTGCTGGCCGCCTTGGGCATCCCCATGCTGGCCCTTGGCCTGGTGGTGCTGCTGCGCAGCCCCGAGGTGCTGGCCCGCCGCATCGAAGCAGGGGAGAGCCGCCCCGAACAAAAGCGCGTCGTCGCCCTCATGGGCTGGCTCATCGTGGCATCCCTGGCCCTGAGCGGCTTCAATGTCCGCCTCGGCTGGCCGGGGCTGCCCCTGTGGGCCTCGGTCGCCGCGCTGATCGTCTTCGAGATTGGGTATGGCCTCTACGCTGCCGTCATGAGGCAAAATGCTTACGCCACCCGCACGGTGCGCGTAGAGGTCGGGCAAAAGCTCATGGACACAGGCCTCTACGGCCTCGTCCGCCATCCCATGTACACATCGGTCTGCCTCATTTCCCCGACCATGCCGCTGATACTCGGCTCGTGGATTGCCTTCCTGCCCATGCTGGCCCTGCCCGTCCTGCTGGCAAGACGCATCAAAAACGAGGAGGCCCTGCTCGAGCAAGACCTCCCCGGCTACCGCGCGTATAAACGGCGTGTGAAGTATCGGATGATACCATTTGTGTGGTAGGGGAGTGTCCCTGCTCGCGGCCCACACCGAACATGAAGGAGTAATACCGTGAAGCACACTGAAATCATTGCGGACGACTGGAACAAGGGCTCTGACAAATGGTACGAAAGAATATATGCCGCAGGCACCATTGAACGCCTGATGGCCGACCCCAAATGTGTGTTTCCGGTAGAGGTGCGGGAAATGCTCACCGACGCGTTTCCCAGCTTCCAAAACAAGCGTGTTCTCGTTCCATCCAGCGGAGATAACGGCGCGGTTTTTGCCTT
>JGI994J12354_10000821_pt1 | contig 31563 bp, 25 predicted proteins | sample IntmicLarv3ML3BL_FD_12354 | JGI IMG/M metagenome (IMG submission 12354) | reverse complement strand
TTTATGGAGTATATATAAAATAAGAGCTGGTAGCCAATTCAAAGCTTACCAGCTCAACACTTATCATAGAAAATCTGTATTTACAGACTTTTCTTCACACCCTCGTTTAAAAATATTTAAACATTTATCAATTTCAATTCAATTTTAATTCTAATACAATCCTTGTAAACTTGCTTTGTTAAATCATCGCTAAATCTACAAGGATTGTATTTTTCTTAATTTCATTAATATATCTTTATTTATAGCATACACTATCATCAAATATTATCCACCTTCAATTACATAAATACAATCCCTATACACTTGCTTTACTAAATCAACAGCAAATCTACAGAGATTGTATTTTTTCTTAATTTCATTAATATATCTTTCTTTACAGCATACACTATCATTACATATTATCCACTTTCAATTACATAAATACAATCCCCATACACTTGCTTTACTAAATCAACAGCAAATCTACAGAGATTGTATTTTTCTTAATTTCATTAATATATCTTTATTTACAGCATACACTATCATCACATATTATCCACTTTCAATTACATAAATACAATCCCTATACACTTGCTTTACTAAATCAACAGCAAATCTACAAGGATTGTATTTTTCTTAATTTCATTAATATATCTTTCTTTATAGCATACACTATCATTACATATTATCCACTTTCAATTACATAAATACAATCCCCATACACTTGCTTTATTAAATCAACAGCAAATCTACAGAGATTGTATTTTTTATTTTTATTAATTCACATATAACAATTAATTAGTTATCAAGTAATTTATTAGTATTTGTCCAACTCATAAGATTACGAAGTTCTTCTCCAACCTTTTCAAGCTGATGTTCTGATTCAATTCTTCTAGTTGCATTAAAATTAGCACAATTAACTTGATTTTCAAGTAACCAGTTACGAGCAAATATACCTTCCTGAATATCTTTTAATACCTTACGCATAGCATTTTTAGTATCTTCTGTAATAATCTTAGGTCCAGTAATATAATCGCCATATTCAGCTGTATTAGAAATAGAATGTCTCATACCTGCAAATCCACTTTCATTGATAAGGTCAACAATAAGTTTCATTTCATGAATACATTCAAAATACGCACTTTCCGGTTCATATCCAGCTTCTACCAATACTTCAAAACCAGCTCTCATAAGAGCTGTAACACCTCCGCAAAGCACTGCCTGCTCACCAAAAAGGTCTGTTTCTGTTTCTTCTCTAAATGTAGTTTGAAGAACACCCGCTCTAGCACCTCCAATCGCAAGAGCATACGCAAGACCAAGGTCATGGGCTTTTCCGGTTGTATCCTGATGAACAGCTATTAGACAAGGAACACCTTTGCCCTCTTGATATTGACCTCTAACTGTATGTCCTGGTCCTTTAGGTGCTATCATAAGTACATCTACATTCTTAGGAGGAACAATTTGTCCAAAATGAATTGCAAATCCATGAGCAAACATAATCGCATTTCCTGCTTCCAAGTTAGGCTCTACAGCCTCCTTATACATCTGTGCTTGTTTTTCATCATTAATGAGAATCATAATAACATCTGCTCTCTTAGCTGCTTCTGCTGCTGTATAAACTTCAAAGCCCTGTTCAACCGCTCTATCCCAAGACTTACTGCCCTCATACAAACCTATAATAACATTACAGCCGCTTTCTTTTGCATTAAGTGCATGTGCATGTCCCTGACTTCCATAACCAATAACTGCAATGGTTTTTCCTTCCAATACTGATAAATTACAATCTTCTTGATAATAAATCTTAGCCATTTTTCTTCCTCCTAATAATTTCCTTATATAAAATATATTCGCAAAGAGCCTATTCACTACAGATATTTAACATCCTCTGTTCCCCGTGAAAGTCCCGTAAGCCCAGTTCTAGCCACTTCTAAAATTTCATAATCTGATAAAAGATTTATAAAAGCATCTAATTTAGACTGATCACCTGTAAGTTCTATTATAAACGAATTTGTACTAACATCTACGATTTTTGCCCTAAATATATCAGCTATCGCTATTGCTGACTGCCTTTCTTCTGAAGAAACTTTAATCTTAATTAATACTATTTCTCTATATACCGAATCACCTTCTGCAAGCGTCTTAATATCTACGACATCTATAAGCTTTCTTAACTGCTTTTCAATTTGTTCTAAAATAAGCTCATCACCATTTGCTACAACAGTCATACGCGAATACCTTGGGTCGGCTGTCGCCCCCACTGTTAAACTGTCAATATTATATCCCCTTCTGCTAAATAACCCTGACACTCTGCTAAGTACGCCAGATGTATTGTCCACAAGTAAAGAAAAAACTCTACGACTCATTAAATAACCGCCTTTCCTATTATAATAATAAGCTTAATATTATACTATAACTTTCATGATACACAATTTATTGACGATTTGCAAGTATATAATTGTAATGCCTGTCATAACTGTCAGTTATACTTTACATTGTTATTATAATTTCATACTTATTAATTATTTAACTTACTTTTATTTTATCTTCTTTAAATTTTTTCAATATCTGTTTCCTTATATCACTTCCAGCTATAAAATTATCTTCTATACACTTCGTTGATACATATGCCCTTAAGGAAACGACTCCATTTGCAATATCTCTTATGTAAACCTGCACTTCATCTAAACCATCTACTTTTTCATCATCTGTTCTAATGTCTACAAAAAGCTCATTTTCCCTTATTAAATTCTTTATTATATCTATTGCTAAGTCTACATCAGCTTCTATATCAATATTAACATCTATAGGGTTAGAAATACATTTCCCCTGCTCGTGATAACTATTTTTAATTATACCCCTATTCATAGTTGCATTTGGTACAATCACCGAAGTAGATGTCATTGCTTCTTCTATTGTAGTACTCCTTAGATTAATATCTCTTACATATCCTGTTATTACTGGCATTCCTGCCATATTAACTTGTATTCTGTCACCTATATCATAAGGCTTAGATAGTGAAATTTGAAGTCCTCCAACTAAATTTTCTACTGACTGCTGCAATAATAAGCTCACCATAAGAAAGAAAAGTCCAGAACCTGCCAGTATCGTTCTTCCCACCGCCGCAAACATTGGAAATTGTGCTGCTACCGCTATAATTGCTACTATTGTTATTAATATATTTATACATGCATTGAAAAATACTATATGTATTTTTTTCTTTTTTTCACGCATGCCTCTTTTAATTGCCACATCTTTAATTCTCATAGCCAATACTGCTAATATAATAATTTTTCCTATAATAATTCCTTGCCTTATTAAATCTAATTCTTCAGTCATTTATGCCTTTATGATGTTTTTACACCATAAACTCCTTTCCTAATTTGACCTTTTTATTAGTTAATTACAAAATTCTGAAACCGTTGTAAACGCTGGTTTATTTAACTATCACAAAATGTTATCTCCTCAAAAAACTTCAAATCACCACAATATTAACAATACCTAATATCATATACTTAATATACCAATACTGGAGTTCCTATTTCTGCCTGTTCAAACAGTGCCCTAGCAATAGATGTAGGAAGATTTACACATCCATGAGAACCATGCGTCAAATACCTTTTCCCGCCAAATTCTGGCTGCCATGCCGCATCATGTAATCCCTCGCCTACCCAATTAAAAGGCATCCAATATTTAACCTCTGTTTCATAATCTTCACCTTCCAACATAGCATCTTCTTCTTTATTCCATATATATTGAACTCCAGGTGTTGTAGGCGTAGATGGCTTACCTGTAACTACTGCTGATTCTAATATTAAAGCTCCCTCTTTATAATACCACATATATTGATTTCTTAAATCTACTTCAACATATGTATTGCCTATTATATTACCCATTCCAGGATTAATACCTTGTGCAGACCGACTTCTTGGAACCCTATCTATTATATCTTCACCTCTTAGCAATAAAGTTTGTAATGCGCTTGATTCTGCTTCTGCATTTATGCTCCATGCAAGACTTCCAGCCATAAGATCCACTTCTCCCCTTAATGTAGAACTAAACTTTGTTCCCCTCTTTAAAGGACTATATTCATTATTTATTTCATTCAAAAAGTCATATATGCCGCTGCTTTTAAATGTAATTTCATGAATCTCTCTATCATAACCAAGCCACTCTTTAAGAGTTTTAGAGTTCACATTAACAGTCTTTCCTGAAATCTTATAATTAACCTTTAATCCTATAATTGTATTCATTAAGTTCATATTAGCTTGTAATCTTTCATTTTCTGAAAATACACTTGGTTCTTGATAAAATTGCTCTAATTTAATTTCATGTTCTCCATTTAATAGCACTGCTTTCATATCATTAACAACTTTTTCCACCACCAAATAATCAGTACTTACTTCTGGCACTATTATAAACGCTTCTGCAATCTCATCTATAAATGCATCTGTAGGTAAAATTCTATCTGTATTCAAATGTTCTATTTCATATTTTATCCTATCTACTCCTAGCTGAAATTCATTGTCATTAACTATAACTTCTGCCTTAGCCAAACTAACATCACCTTTTATAAATGGCCATAACCAATTTCTTTGTTCTTCCAGCATTAACTCCAAATTGATTTTATTTATATCAGCACTTATTCCTACATCTTTTAAAAGAAATGATATCCTTTCTTCTCCATTTTCAGTAATTAAAAATCTATCTTTTTCAGTAGCTTCTTCCATTAATTCTCTTGCTTTTTCCTCACTGCAATTTGAAATATCAACATTATAATCACCTATCATAACCCCTGTTTGAGGCAAAAATCTACTTTTATAATACAAACTTCTATTAACATATATAATACATAAAACTGCAATTATAAATATACTAGATATTATTATTCTATTTTTAATTTTCTCTCTTTTCTTTTTAGCTCTTTTGCTTATTAATTTAGCACTTCTATATTTTTTTCTTCCCTTTCTCGTGTTCATATCTTTCACTTCCTTTTTATGTCTTAGTTATTTTTTGTGTCCATAATTTTATTTTTATCTTTTTTATATTATTATTGTACCATAGGTTCTTTCCTTATATACCAAAAATATAAACTTTCTTTTTCATCTCAATATTTATATTTTCATATTTAGTTCAACTATGCACTTTATAATATGTTATCTACAAAGTAAATTATTATTTTTATAGCAAAATCAAAAATCATTTAATAATATATAATAAACTTTCATACAATTTTTTAAAATGTCATAAATATTACTTGACTTTATTAAATGTTTGATATACCATATTAGAGCAAGTTATTAGTTTTTATTCACTATAAATTCAAACAATATTTATGCTGGCATGGCACAGTAGGTAGCGCACCTCATTGGTAGTGAGGAGGTCACGGGTTCGACTCCCGTTGCTAGCTTATTTTAAAGAAATTAATCCTATTTTTAAAAAATTTATTCAACTAGAAAATTAAACAAATAATTTTAATACATTCTCACTTTTGAGGATGTATTTTTTTATGTAATAGGAAAATTGCTTTCTATTACATAAAAAACCGCTGGTGGAACACACTGCGATGTACAATGTAAATGTCGCAAATTGCGACCGCCGCAGGCGAGAGTTTCGCAAGCGAAACTCTATTGTGCTTAAAAACTACTTTGAGTTACTAATCTAGTTACCAAAGAAATCCTAATGAAAATTTTCCTATAAAACAAGATAACATAAAAACAGCGCAGTTCCTTATGAAAACTAGGAACTACACTGCCTTAATATAATGAGACATCGGGGATTCGAACCCCGGACAACTTGATTAAAAGTCAAGTGCTCTACCAACTGAGCTAATATCCCATACTGGGCTAGTTGGATTTGAACCAACGACTGCAGGAGTCAAAGTCCTGTGCCTTACCGCTTGGCGATAGCCCATTAACATAAAAAATTCCGATTATCGGAATAGGGTGGATATCGGGAATCGAACCCGAGGCCTCCAGAGCCACAATCTGGCGCGCTAACCGACTGCGCTATACCCACCATGAACACCTCTAGTACATCTTACCCTAAAATATATGGGGCACTCTTCCCATGAAACACATATGGCAGAAAGTAATAATCAAACCATATTAAACATAGAAATGAGCCTGAAGGGATTTGAACCCCCGACCCACGGCTTAGAAGGCCGTTGCTCTATCCAACTGAGCTACAGACTCATACGTAATTCTTTTACTAAACTTAATAGTTTTGGTAAACAACATTCAAAACACATAAATGTACTTTGAATAATCTTTTGAATTACAAAAGCGGGTGATGGGAATCGAACCCACGTATCTAGCTTGGAAGGCTAGTGTTCTACCATTGAACTACACCCGCATATATATTACTTATGGTTTTTATTAAAAATAAAGTAGATAAAACCATTTGCTTATTATAGCGACAACTAACAATATCTTTTATGTACAATATAGTATAATTATTAAAAATATTTCTATATCTGCACAAAACACATTTTCATAAAATGAAAACTAAATCGGGGTGACAGGATTCGAACCTGCGACCCCCTGGTCCCAAACCAGGTACTCTAGCCAAACTGAGCCACACCCCGAAACAATTTACTTTTAAACTGTTATGTTTAAGACTTAATGTCTTAACGCAAGAGTTATTATATACCAATAAAATTCAAAAGTCAACTTGTTTTTTAAATTTTTTTATTTTTCAGAATTGTTAGTATTTTATAATCAATTCAGTACATTTTATAACCAAACTTCTATTCCGTATTATAATATAAATTCTATATGTTAAAGTATATTTTTCACATATTTTCTTCAAATATATCGAATGTAGAAAATTAGAAACTTAATTGTTTATAACCTTTCTTCAAATATCCTTATTTCATAAAAATTATCTTTTACAAAATATATTAACTTTGTATCTCTCCTGCTTCTAAATAATTAATAGTATAGAAAGACTCGCCAGCATTATTAATTTCCATAATGATATATGAAGGTTTATTCCCGCTTTGACGCGGATACGAAATACTCCCTGGATTTAATATTGTAACTTTATCACCAACTTCTAAATAGGGCTTATGAGTATGCCCAAACATAGCTATATCAAATCCTCTAGCTATAGCCTCATTACGCAGTTGTTCAACTCCTAATGACACCCCATAAATATGCCCATGTGTTATTAAGGCTCTTTTACTGCCGATTAATAGTTCTTTTTCTTTATCTAACGCAGAAAAAAAATCATTATTTCCTGATATAATTGATGTAGGACATTCCACCCAACTCCTTATCTTATCTTCACTTCCCTCAATATCTCCAAGATGTATAAGCATATCTATTGGTGAAATTTTATCGATAACATATTTTAAATTTAAATCTTTTCTATGTGTATCACTTACGATTAAAATCTTTTTCATTATTAATTGCACACCTCACATAATTCACAATATTTTCTTTCATTGCATTTAACGCTTTACCTCTATGACTAATTCTATTTTTTTCCTCTAAGTTTAGTTGAGCAGTAGTCTTTGCTAACTCTGGAATATAAAATATAGGGTCATAACCAAATCCTTCATCTCCGCTTGGTACTTCTGTAATAATTCCTTCAATTATTCCCTTAGAAGTTAATATCTCACCACTAGGAAATACTGCTGAAATAACACATACAAATCTTGCACTTCTCTCATCTCCAACTGCTTTGCTCAAACGCTCAATAATATTCTTATTTTTTATTTCATATGAAGTATTTTCCCCCATGTACCTAGCTGAATATATACCCGGCTCTTTATTAATATAATCTACTTCTAAACCCGAATCATCAGCTAATGCAGGCAAACCTGTAAGTTTAACTGCTTCACTAGCCTTTATATATGCATTTTCTTCAAATGTACTTCCATTTTCTTCAACATTCATGTCTATATTCAAATCTTTAAGTGATAAAATTTCCACATCTATATCAGAAAGTATTGCTCTTATCTCTCTCATTTTCCCCTCATTAGAGGTTGCAAATACTAATTTACTAAATTTATTATTTCCCATACTTAATTAATCCTTATTTTTATTTTTGGTATATGCTTTTAAACAAATATTAGACATATGCTCACTTTCTGCACTTTCCCAGACATTGCCTTTAAAGCTAATATAGCCTTCACCATCGCTTATATCCACCATTTTATTAGAACCCTCTACATGATATTCTATTGCAATAGGATGAATAGCTTCAGGAGTTCTAATTTTAATAATAACTGCATACTTTTCTCTAGCATTAAGATTAACAATCTCGTCTAGTTTAATTGTATAAAAGCCTGCATTTTTTACTTTACCTGATGCAAACACTTTAGCATTAGTTAAATCCTCTGGTTTAAAGTAGTTAGATACTACCCTAACTTCATATTCTGTATTAATACCTGTAGCATAAAAACCTACAGCTTCAAGTATTTCATCACCCTCTGCTTTATATACATTGGCAAAATATGCAGTTTCCTCACCATATCCCATACAGCCTATCCAACCGCTCAAATCAGCTTGATATATGTTATCATAATTAGTATTTTCTTCAATTCCGCTATATAAAATATTATTTATTCCAATATTTGTATCATAATATGAGATATAAAAAAATCCACTTTCCCCAAATTCTTCGCCCCAGCTATTAGTACATATAAATGCACCATTTTCTGCTGGCTCTATACTAAAGTTTTCCTTAGGATAATTATCATCCCAGCCTATAATTACAACATCATGATTAGGCTTTTCTGAACCAATGTAACAATATGACGAATTTTCATTATTATAATATTTAGAACTGCTTTGTGCATTATTAAGTGCATTATAAAAAGAAGATTGAACGCCGCCGGTAAAATAAACAGCTTCTTTTATCTTTTCATAATCCTTACTTGCAATTATTTGAACTTCTTGTATATGTTTTACTGCTGTAAGATTGTCTGGAGAATATCCATCACCATATGTATCTTGCTCTTCTAATACTGGTCCCTGCCATGCAGTAAGATATGCCATTGACATAGTATATTCGCCACCGTCATTTTGTGATAAGCCAAAACTATTGTTTATTGACATGTGGTCTGGTGATAATTCATACCTTTGTTTTGGTAATAATGTACTTTCAATCGCACTAATTGAAGCAAAAGCCCAGCAAGTTCCAAAGCTTCCTTGATCTTTTACAATTGGTGCTCTCCCTTTTTCTCTATAGTCATATCTGACAGGCAAAAAATTTTTACTTTCTTCTCCACCGTTAATTAAAATACGGTTTTGAGCTTTTAACCATTCTATAGAATACCCCATAGCATTTTCTGCAATATCAAAAGGTAAATATATTACATCATTTTTTTTGATGACAGTTTCGCCCATGTTAAATGTATTACCTGCCACTATCATTTTATTATTATTTAATGCTACATCTACTCTAATATTCCCTTTTTCTATGGAAATTACGCCATCCTCATATGTATTTACCCTACAAATAAAAACATCTTTAAAAACATTAATTGGTAACATAATTACAAGTGAATCTGAAATATAAATATCATCATTTTCAACACTAAATTCTTTTCCATCGATATTTATTTTTACATCACTTAAATTAACCGCTTTAGCAATAAGCGGTGTCCAGTAGCTAACATCTACAACACCTAAATCAACTGATTTTACAGTATCATTTTCAAATATTCTTTTTTGATGCAGAACAGTCGTTATCATCAATAATATAAATAAAATAGTATAAAATTGCCTGCGTTTCAATTTCTCCTCCAAAATACTTATATTTATGTTTTGAATTAATTTCCTTTAGAAATTAAATACTTAGTATTCAATATTTTTACGCTATAGACCCACTTCAAGCCTATTTTTTTCTAGGAGGCTTAGGTCCCATAAACTGATAAAAATACGTTTTCATCATTCCATTATATATTTTACGATTTTTATCTGCTTTCCGTCCCATATCATTCTCTACTTGCTCATACGAAGTTATAATGTATGCACTCCATGCGTCTAAATTAGCAAATCTTTGACCTATAGTTTTATAAAGTGCTGGTAAAGCTGACTTGTCTTCAATTCTTTCGCCATATGGAGGATTAGTTATCACAAATCCATACTTTTTCGGATGACTAAGATCACTTACAGCACGTTCTTGAAAATGTATCATATGATCAACACCCGCATTTGCAGCATTTATTCTAGCTGCCTTTATAACTTCCGCATCAATATCATAACCTTGAATATCCACTTTTACATCTTTACATACTAAATCTTCTGCCTCTTCATAAGCATTATACCAAAGCTTTTTGTTAATAAGATTATTCCAATTTTCTGATATAAATTCTCTATTCATTCCAGGTGCAATATTGGCTGCAATCATAGCTGCTTCAATAGCAAATGTCCCGCTTCCGCAAAATGGGTCAACCAAAATTCTATCTTTATTCCATGGAGTCAGCATTATAAGTGCCGCTGCTAATGTTTCAGTAATTGGCGCTTTAGCAGTCATCTTTCTATAACCTCTTCTATGAAGTGATTCTCCTGTAGTATCCAACGCTATAGTTACTATATCTTTCATTAAAAATACTCTAATAGGATAACTTTCTCCATCCTCTGTAAACCATTCTACATTATAAGATTTTTTCAAACGTTCAACCATCGCTTTTTTTATAATTGACTGAATATCAGAAGGGCTGAATAATTTGCTCTTTACTGATGACGCTTTAGTTACCCAAAACTTTCCGTTTTCAGGTATAAAATTCTCCCAAGGTAATTCTTTTGTATTTTGAAAAAGTTCTTCAAATGTTTCAGCTTTAAAAGATGCAACTTTCCAAAGTACTCTTTCTGTTGTTCTTAAAAATATATTTGCCCGACAAATTGCGTCACAATCACCTATAAAAGTAACTCTGCCGTCTTCAACTGATGATATTTCATATCCCAAATCAATAATTTCTCTTTTAAGTACTGCCTCTAAACCAAAATGGCAAGGTGCTATAATTTCAAATGTTTTCAAGTGTTTCTCCTAAAATTTTATTTTTTTAACTAATTCATTATCTAAATTGTAAATCATAAACTCTTCATCTGTCAACATTCCATATGTTTCTGAATTTCCACCCTTAGGAATAGATATTGAACCTGGATTTAGAATATAACAGTCTTTAAATTTCTCTGCTTCCAATACATGTGTATGACCATGCAGTATTACATCACCTGATTGGATTGGCGGCATATTATCTTTATTAAAGATATGCCCATGTGTAGCAAACACTGCTCTTTTTGATAAAGATAACACACAATAATCTGACATAATAGGAAATTCTAATAACATTTGGTCTACTTCTGAATCACAATTACCTCTCACACAATATATGTACTTTTTCAAATCATTAAGTATAGCCACAACTGCCTGCGGTTCATAATCTTTTGGAAAATCATTACGAGGTCCATGATAAAGCAAATCCCCAAGAAGCAATAATCTATCTGCACCAGAAATCTTAAATATTTCTGCCATTTTCCCACAATAATAAGCAGAACCATGTATATCTGAAACCACCATATACTTCATAACTTTTCCTCCATCTTAATAATTCCAAATATTATTTTGTTATTTTCAGCTAAAAATATCACTTAATTTAAAGCCTAAATATATCTTTTTTACAACTCATCTATATAATAATTATAATTTCATGCTATGTCAACAATTCTTATTGCAATTCGTTGTCACACTTTGGTATAATTCACCTTGATTTTTTATTTATTATATATTATACTCTTTTTAGAAAAAAGAATATCTTAAATTCTTTTTTCTTTTATAAACCCCTTATTAATTTTTTATACTCCCCTGAAAAGGACCTATGTTTCCCCATAGGTTCCTTTTCTTTTTACTTTATAAAAAATATCTTTCTAAATCAATCAAAAAAAATTTACCAAATTGCAACAAATCGTCTAAAGATAAAAACTATACTGCCATTGCAATCACTGTCCATAAGATTTTTGTACAGCAAAATTTTTTATTTTAATATTTTTAATTATAGCTTATATTAAAAATATTAAATACTATCTACGCTTTATTAGTTTATACGCTAACCATATCAACAGTAATAACCAACCATAATTAACAATAATATAAAAGGCACCTTTAAATATTAACGCCAAAAGTAAAATTATAATCAATAAAACCCCAAATAATATAGCTTTTATTTTCCATTCATTCAAATTAAAGTTCTTAAATTTAACATTTAAGTTTTCTGTTTCAGTATCGTAATCTGCTCCTACTTTGGAATTTTCATAGTTATCTGGTGAGGTTGCTATAATAGTTTTGGCTATAAGTCTTGGACTTCCTATCTCTTCAAGAATAGTTTCTTCTTTACTGCCTTTAGCTAACTCTGCTGATATATATTCCTCATAATACTTAGCATTTTCTTTTACAATAGATTCCGGCACTTCACCTTGCAAAGATTTCACTAATTCTTTTATAAACTTGTCTTTGCCCATGATAAATTTCCTTTCCATAATAAAACTGCAATACAATATCGCCAATCAATTACATATAGTATGTAAACAATAAAACAGAAAATATTAAAATTTTCAACTATATAATTTCAATTAATTATATCTGATGTATAAATAAACCACTCCTAAGTTTTGGTTCAAACCATGTAGATTTAGGCGGCATTAAAAGCCCTGCATCTGCAACTTCTAAAAGTTCTTCAATAGAAGTAGGATACATAGAAAACGCTACTTTCATATCTTTATTTACTCTATGTTCAAGTTCTGCATTTCCACGAATCCCGCCAATAAATTCTATTCTATTATCTGTTCTAGGATCTTTTATTCCTAAAATAGGTCTTAAAATTTCATTTTGCAATATAGACACATCTAATATATCAACTGGATTATTCAACTTTTTATCATCAAACTTTAACAAATACCATTCACCTTCTAAAAGCATAGTTATATTACCTTTTTTTGCAGGCGAATTATTTTCTATATTTTCTGTTTTAATTTTTTCTACTTTGCATACCTTTGAAATTTTCTCAAGAAATTCATCTTTGCTAAGTCCATTTAAATCTTTTACTACACGATTATATGGTAATATCATAAGCTCATCTTCTGGAAATAATACTGATAAGAAATAATTAAATGGTTCATCACCTTTATAATTTTTATGTTCTTCTCTCCTTTTTATGCCTACTTTAACTGCTGATGCCGCTCTATGATGTCCATCTGCAATATATGTACAATCTACTTGCAAAAATCCATATTCTATTCCGTGAATATCTATTTCATTTTTAACTTCCCAAATTCTATGACCTATTCCATCATCAGAAACAAAATCATATAATGGAGTTCCTTTTTTTACCGCTGTAACAATATCTGCTATTGCCTTATCTTTTCTATATGCTAAGAATATAGGACCTGTCTGTGCATGACAGGTATCTACATGACGAATTCTATCAATTTCTTTTTCTTCTCTGGTATTTTCATGTTTCTTTATAATTCCGTTTATATAATCATCTATTGATGATACCGCTACTATTCCTGTCTGCGTTCTGCCCTCCATTGTCAGTTCATATAAATAATAACATGCAGTTTTACAACTTACAAAGGTTCCATCATTTTTACGTTCTTCCAAAAGAGATTTTGCTTTATCATATACACAATCAGCATAAATATCCACATCATCAGAAAATGCGGTTTCCGCTCTGTCTATAGAAAGGAAAGAAAGAGGTTCTTTTTCTACCTCTCTCTTAGCTTCAGTACGATTGTATACATCATAAGGCAATGCAGCCACTTTTGATACAACTGCTTCATTTGGTCTTATACACACAAATGGTTTAATAACTGCCACTATATATACCCCCTTAACTTTATTGAATTGCACGAACCTTTATAATTCCGCTAATTATCTCAAGTTCATTTATTAATTTGTCTGAAATTTTATCTTCTACATCTAAAAGCGTATATGCAAACTCTCCACGGCTTTTATTAGTCATATCTCCAATATTAATGCCATTTGCTGCTAGTGCACCTGTTATCTGACCTATCATATTAGGAACATTTTTATGGTGAACTGCTAAACGTGCTACTGTATCGCATTTACCCATATCACAATTTGGATAGTTTACTGAATTAACAATATTACCATTTTCTATATAATCTTTAATTTCCTTAGCAGCCATGATTGCGCAATTATCTTCTGATTCTTCTGTAGATGCACCTAAATGCGGTATTGCTATAACACCTTTTTTGCCTGACACTGTAGGATTAGGAAAATCTGTTATATAACGTTTAACTTTTCCACTTTCAAGTGCCTCTATTATATCAATTTCATTAACTAATAAATCTCTTGAGAAGTTAAGTATTACAACTTTATCTTTCATTCTTTCTATGGTATCTTTATTAATCATACCTCTAGTAGCATCAACTAACGGTGCATGTAATGTTATATAATCACATTCTGCAAAAATTTCCTCAACATTTTGACTATGATGAATATTTCTTGATAAATTCCAAGCCGCCTCTACTGAAATATATGGGTCATATCCATATACTTCCATTCCAAAATGCGTCGCTACATTAGCTACCTTTACCCCAATAGCACCAAGTCCAATTATTCCAAGTTTTTTACCAAGAAGTTCTTGTCCTGCAAAATTGCTTTTATTCGCTTCAACAGATTTAGCAATATCTTTATCATCTTTATTTTCTAAAACCCAAGAAATTCCTGCGGCAATATCTCTTGACGCAAGTAATAGTCCTGCCACTGCCAATTCTTTAACTGCATTAGCATTGGCTCCTGGTGTATTAAATACCACAACACCTTCTTCTGCATATTTATCAAATGGAATATTATTAACACCAGCACCAGCTCTAGCTACTGCTAAAACTGAATTTGAAAGCTCCATATTATGCATATCTGCACTTCTTACAAGAATAGCATCAGCGTTTTCAATATCTTCAATTATTTTATATTCACTTCCAAATTTATCAAGTCCTATTTCTGCAATCTTATTAATACAATGTATTTTTCTCATTTTTATGCCTCTCTAACTATTTTATTTATATATAACACTAGGCAAACACCTCAATGTTTGCCTTATGGTAACATATATTATACTTTATGTTAAGATATACTATTTGCTATGTTTAGCTTCAAATTCTTTCATAAATTCAACAAGTTTCTGCACACCTTCTATAGGCATCGCATTATAAATACTAGCTCTCATTCCGCCTACACTTCTATGTCCTTTAAGACTCTCAAGTCCTGCCGCCTTTGCCTCTTTTACAAATAATGCATCTAATTCTTCATCACCTGTCACAAATGGTACATTCATAAGAGAACGGTCTTTTTTAACTACAGTGCCTCTAAACAATTTGCTTTCATCAAGAAAATTATAAAGTATTTCTGCCTTTTTTTCATTATACTTTTTCATTTCTTCAAGTCCGCCTTGCTTTTTAAGCCACTTAAATACTTTACCGCAAATGTATATTCCATAAGCTGGAGGAGTATTATAAAGTGAAGCATTATCTGCATGAGTTTTAAACTGCATCATGGTCGGTGTTCCTTCAAGTACATCTTCTGTTATAAGGTCTTCACGAATAATGGCAATAACTACGCCCGCTGGTCCTATATTTTTCTGAACTCCGCCATAGATTATTCCATACTGGGATACATCTACTGGTTCTGAAAGAAAACAAGAAGAAACATCAGATACAAGTGTTTTTCCTTTTGTATTTGGTAAAGTTTTAAATTTCGTTCCATAAATTGTATTATTCTCACAAATATATACATAGTCAGCATCTTCAGATATTTCAAGATCTGAACAATCTGGAATATAACTAAAAGTTTTATCTTCACTCGATGCAATCTTATTAGCTTTACCATATTTAGCTGCCTCTTGGTAAGCCTTTTTCGCCCATTGTCCTGTAACAATATAATCGCCAACTTTATTTTTGAAAAGATTCATAGGTATCATAGCAAATTGAAGTGATGCTCCGCCTTGAAGAAATAATACTTTATAATTATCTGGTATATTCATAAGTTCTCTAAGGTCTGCTTCTGCCTCATTGATGATTTTTTCAAACGGTTTGGAGCGGTGGCTCATCTCCATAACTGACATTCCTGTGCCTTCATAATTAAGCATTTCTGCTGCTGCTTCTTTTAATACTGCTTCAGGTAATACTGCCGGTCCCGCTGAAAAATTATACACTCTGTTCATCTTGGTTTCTCCTCTTTTCATTTATTAATTTATTTTAGTATTTAATTAATATATGTCCTTTATTTTAGTTAATATCTTAATTATAACAGCTATTTGTATAGCAATTTTTATGTATAAAACCGTTACTGCAATTTATAGACCCATACATTCTAGTCATTTAATACAACACTTTATCTATTTTATCACTTTTTCACACAAATAACTACTATATATCACAAGCATATACTAAAATACTTATAGTATAATTAAAATTTTAACAATTTGCAAGGTCTTCTTCTTCAAATACATCTTCAATAGCCCCGCCTGGTGCCACCATAGGAAATACTTTATCATCTGCCGCTATTTGACAGTCTATAAGTACAGGTTTTCCACTTTCTACTGCTTCTTTAAATATAGGTGCAAACTCTTCTTTTTCAGTTATTCTATAAGCCTTAATCCCCATTGCTTCTGCAAGTTTTACAAAGTCTACAACATTATCTAATACAGTTTCAGAATAACGTTGTCCATAAAACAAATTTTGCCATTGCCTTACCATTCCTAACACATGATTATTAAGTATAACCTGCACTATAGGTATATTATATCTTGAGGCTGTACAAAGTTCGTTCATATTCATTCTAAAACAACCATCACCTGCAATATTAACAACTGTTTTATTTGGCATTGCACATTTAGCGCCAAGTGCCGCTCCTAGTCCATATCCCATAGTACCTAATCCACCTGAGGTCATAAAAGTTCTTGGCTTAGTATATTTGTAAAACTGTGCAGCCCACATCTGATGTTGTCCTACTTCTGTAGAAATAATTGAATCTGGTGCAATATTATATATTTGTTCAATAATATATGGACCTGTAAGTATATTTTTATTATATTTAAGCGGAAATTTCTCTTTTAATTCTTTGATATGTGCAACCCATTCATCATGATTTTGCTTTGTAAGTTTTGAATTAAGTATTTTTAAAACCTCTTTAATATCACCGCTTATACTTGCATATGTAGGTATATTTTTATTAATCTCTGTTGGGTCTACATCAATTTGGACTATTTTAGCATTTTTAGCAAATTTATTAGCATTACCTGTTACCCTGTCACTAAATCTGGCACCAATAACAATTATCAAGTCACTTTTTGTAAATCCGAAATTGGAAGTTTTAGTTCCATGCATTCCTACCATACCTGTATATAATTCACTCGTTCCATCAAAAGCACCTTTTCCCATAAGAGTATCAGCTACTGGTGCATGAATTTTATCTACAAATTCAGCAACTTCATTATAAGCCTCTGATAAAATAACACCACCACCTAAAAATACAAAGGGTTTTTCAGATTTTTTTATAAGTTCTATTACAGTTTCAACATCTCTGTCTTTTATATTTTCAATGTTTCTAACTATTTCCTTTGGAACTTGCTTTTCATATTCATATGTTATTGCTGTAATATCTTTTGGTATATCAACAAGTACTGGTCCTGGTCTGCCAGTTTGTGCTATTATAAATGCTTTTCTAAGCGTATTTGCTAAGTCCGCAATATCCTTAATAATATAATTATGCTTTGTTATAGGCATAGTTACACCTGTAATATCAATTTCTTGAAAACTATCTTTTCCTAATAAATTTTTACCTACATTACAAGTAATAGCAACCATTGGTATAGAATCCATATATGCAGTAGCAATTCCTGTTACCAAATTAGTTGCCCCTGGTCCAGATGTTGCCAAACAGACACCTACTTTACCGCTCGCCCTTGAGTAACCGTCAGCTGCGTGGGACGCTCCTTGCTCATGTGCAGTTAAAATATGTTTTATTTCATCTGAATGTTTATAAAGTGCATCATATATATTAAGAATAGCGCCGCCCGGATATCCAAATACTGTATCTACACCCTGTTCTTTTAGACACTCTATTACAATCTCCGCTCCTGTAAGTTTCATAAGTTACCTCCATGATATTGATTTTAAAATTTGACACTTAAGATTAAATATAATCAGAATAAATTCACTATTATATAATAAAATGCTATGTTTTAGACATTTAATATTGCACCTCTATTAGCTGAACTTACCAGCTTAGAGTATCTTGCTAAATACCCTGTATTAATTTCAGGTTCCCTTGGCTGCCACTTTGTTTTTCTTACTGCCATTTCTTCATCAGAAACTTTAACATTAAGAGTATTAGCATTTATGTCAATTTGTATTATATCGCCCTCTTCTATAAGTGCAATCGGTCCGCCAACTGCCGCTTCTGGAGAAACATGTCCTATTGAAGCCCCTCTTGAGGCTCCGCTAAATCGTCCGTCTGTAATAAGTGCAACACTTGAACCAAGTCCCATTCCCGAAATTGCAGATGTTGGGTTTAGCATTTCCCTCATTCCTGGCCCGCCTTTTGGCCCCTCATATCTTATGACAACTACATCACCAGCTACAATTTGTCCGCCTCTAATAGCCTTAATAGCATCTTCTTCACAATCAAAAACTCTTGCTGGTCCCTCATGTATAAGCATTTCATCTACCACTGCTGAACGTTTAACCACACATGTATCTGGTGCAATATTTCCTTTTAATACAGCAATTCCGCCTCTTTCACTATAAGGATTTTCAATAGGCCTTATAATTTCTTTATTTTTGTTCATACAGCCTTCAATATTTTCACCTACAGTTTTACCTGTGACTGTAATACAATCTATATTAAGCAGATTCTTTTTATTTATTTCATTCATAACCGCATATATTCCGCCAGCTTCATTTAACTCTTCTATGTATGTATGCCCAGCAGGCGCAAGGTGACATAAATTAGGAGTTCTGTCACTTATTTCATTTGCACTTGCAGGATCAAGTACAAATCCACACTCATTGGCTATAGCCGGCAGATGAAGCATACTATTAGTACTGCAACCTAGTGCCATATCCATAGTCAGTGCATTTTCAAACGCTTCTTTAGTCATAATATCTCTTGGTTTTATATTTTTATTAAAAAGTTCCATTACTTGCATACCTGCTTGTTTAGCAAGTCTTATGCGTTCTGAATACACTGCCGGAATAGTTCCATTTCCGCGAAGCCCCATTCCTAAAACTTCTGTCAGACAATTCATGCTATTGGCAGTGTACATACCTGAACATGAACCACAAGTAGGACAAGATTTATTTTCAAATTCTAAAACTTCTTCTTCTGTCATATTTCCAGCAGCATAAGCTCCTACTGCCTCAAACATACTAGAAAGGCTTGTTTTACTTCCATTTACATAGCCTGCAAGCATTGGCCCTCCGCTCACAAAAATTGTTGGAACATTCACTCTGGCAGCCGCCATTAAAAGTCCTGGAACATTTTTATCACAGTTAGGTACCATTACAAGGGCATCAAACTGATGTGCCAGTGCCATAGCCTCCGTTGAATCTGCTATCAAGTCACGAGTAGCCAACGAATACTTCATACCTGTATGACCCATTGCTATGCCGTCACAGACAGCGATTGCAGGGAATACTATAGGAGTTCCGCCAGCCATAGACACACCAATTTTAACTGCATCTACAATCTTATCAAGGTTTATATGCCCTGGAACAATCTCATTATATGAACTTACGATTCCAACCAAAGGTCGTTCCATTTCTTCTTTTGTATATCCTAATGCATTAAATAATGATCTTTGTGGTGCGGCTTCTATACCTTTAAACACATCGCTTTTCATAATATTTCCTCTTTTCATAGTTTAATAAATCTTAATTACATCTGATATTTATAAACAGTTTTTAACATACCGTGTAATATATCTGCCCTGAATATTTTACATTAATCGCACTATTTTATACAAAAAATGCAAAAACTCTCATTCTAAATTAATTTTTTTAATTTTATATTTCCACGTTTAAAACTAACTTTACTTGAAAATTTTTATTTACCAGTCTTTATTTAATCTCTGCAACTATCTTATCTCCCATTTCAAAAGTTCCTATACATAAATCAAAATCACCTTTAATATCTACAGTACGATTCCCATTTTCCAGCACCTTTGCCACAGCATTTTCAATTGCATTTGCTTCTTCTTGCATATTAAATGAATATCTTAACATCATAGCCGCTGAAAGAATAGCCGCTATTGGATTAGCTAAATTCTTTCCTGCAATATCTGGTGCTGAACCATGACTTGGTTCATAAAGCCCAAAAGTATCTTCTCTAAGACTGGCTGATGAAAGCATTCCTATTGAACCAGTTATCATACTTGCTTCATCTGAAAGTATATCACCAAACATATTTTCAGTAAGTATTACATCAAATTGTCTTGGATTCATAACTAACTGCATTGCACAGTTGTCCACCAGCATATGGCTGACTTTAACTTCTGGATAATCTTTTGCTGTTTCATTAACTACAGCTCTCCAAAGTCTTGAAGAATCAAGCACATTTGCTTTATCTACACTTACAATTTCTTTTTTTCGTTTCATTGCTATCTCAAATGCTTTTACAGCAATTCTTCTAATTTCATCTTCATCATATCTAAGAGTATCCACTGCTGATTTTACACCGTTTACCTCTGTAGTTGAACGTTCGCCAAAATATATTCCGCCTGTAAGTTCTCTTACTATTATCATATCAAAACCGTCACCTACTATTTCCCTCTTTAATGGACATGCCGCTGACAATTCTTTATATAAGTATGCTGGTCTTAAATTGGCAAATAATCCTAATCCTTTTCTAATTGCAAGCAAACCTGCTTCAGGCCTTAAATTAGGTGCTACATCATACCAACGTGAATTTCCTACATCACCGCCAACTGCACCTAAAAGCACTGCATCAGCAGATTTTGCAGTTTCAAGGGCTTCATCTGTGAGAGGTACTCCATAAGTATCTATTGAAACCCCTCCTATCAATACATTTGTATATTTGAAAGTATGACCATAAATCTCTCCAACTTTATTAATGACTTTTTTTGCTTCTTCTGTAATTTCCGGACCAATTCCATCGCCTGACATGACTGCTATATTATATTTCATCTTATGCCTCTCCAATTTCATATAATTACCTCTATAATTTTATGTAGTTCTTTCTATATTAGCTTATTTTTCTTGTACTTTCAAGCATACACAAGGATTTCTTGGATTCATTATATATTAGATTTGCATTTCTATTATAACTAACAGTTATAGCAAAAGTTTTAGATATAAATAAATTGACTGTAAATAAAAAATATCAACACTGATTTTCAAATAAAATAGTATTGATATATATTAATTAAACCAACCATCAAATTAAGGATAAAATAACCTGTATGAGTTATTCTATCCTCATAAATTTATTGAAAAATAAAAAATGGCTAATAATAACCATTTTTGTTTATATCCATAATTATTTATATAAAATTCAATTAATACTTCCCATGCTTATTTAATACCTACGAATACATTCTCCCTCAATACTGTCATTACTATTAGTTATTTCCATAATCTTCACATAATAACCAACTTTTTCATTTATAGAAATAAATACTCTATCGCCCACTTTATGACCCAATAATGACTTCCCCACTGGTGATTCTATACTTATAAGTCCTTTTAATGAATTTCCTCTTATTGAGGTAACTATCTTATAAGTTTCATATTCACTGTCATTTTCTATATATACTATCACAGTTTTATTTAAACCTACTTCATCTTTATCAGAATTATCTGTAACAACTAATGCCGTCTTTAATATTCTTTCTAAATATCTAATCCTGCTCTCATTTTGATTTTTATCTTTCTTAGCAGCATGATATTCAAAATTTTCACTCAAATCACCATGTGCTCTAGCTTCTTTTACTGCTTCTAATGCTGCTTTACGAACCACTATCTTCCTATGCTCTATTTCAGCTTTTATCTTTTCCATATCTTGTTTTGTTAGTTTCTCTCTCATTCACTCGCCTATTCTTTTAAACAATTAAAGAGTTTTACCTGTTATATAGATTTGATTACCTAATTAATCATACAAATAACTACATTTATAAAATGTATCTAATTTAATCTTGATATCTATATCTCCAAAATACTAATTTTCATTGATTAACTTCACAACATACAAAATCTAAATTCACTATATTATATTTTTAACTTTATATATTCTTTGATTTTCTTATTATCACTAATCATATATATCCTTATTTTCTTTATCCGAAAATAATAAACTCCCCACACCTAAAAAACCTTTAATTCCTACTGCCGCCGCACCATAAAGTGTAGCTTCTGCACCAATTTCTGAATTTTTCACACTCACATCTTTTGTAAATGAACTATTAAAAGCCTCTTCTATTCTTCCCACTAATTCTGGTAAAAGTCTTATAATTGGACTATTTAAAAATATAACCTCTGGTGCAAAATTCACTATTAAATTGTTAAGTGTTATTGCAAGATACTTTACCATATAATTAATACAATCCTTTGCAACTATATCCTCATCATTATATGCCTGACAGATTTCATCAGTTCCCACACTAACATCACCTGTCATACTCTTATATCTATAAATTATTGCACGTTCTGAAACATATTGCTCCATACAACCATGATTTCCACAAGGACAAACCTTACCATCTGGTATTAATATTTCATGCCCTATCTCTCCTGCACGTCCTTCTTTCCCTGTATATAATTCACCATCTAATATAATTCCTGCTCCCACACCGCTATGAATACTAAGACTTACAAGTTTTGAATATTTATTATAAAAAGCCTGTTCCGCAAGTGCTGTTAAATTTGCTTCATTTTCAACATAACAAGGGATATTATATCTTTTAGTCAATTCATGTCCTAAATCAATTTTATCTAAGTCATAGTAAGGAGTAAAAATAATTTTATTTTCATATGTAATTCCATGTATCGCAATCGCCAAACCCACTATACTATAATTTATACCTTTATTTTTAAATAATTTTTTAGCAAAATCTTGATATTTATTTACCAATTTATCTACTACATAATATACATTACCACTATTAATATAAATATCCTTTTCTTTGCTAAGTTCCACTATCTCACCATTCAAATAATGAAGTGCTGACGCCACATAATCATAACCTAAATCAATGCTTATAGTTACACCTGCGTATTGATTAAATTTCAATAATATAGGTTTTCTCCCTACTACATTTTCATTTTCTGGTGTACCTATCTCTTCAATTAAATTCTCCTCAAGAAACTTCTTAGTTATTTCTGAAATAGTAGCTTTATTCATATTTATTTGTTGTGCAAGTTCTGCCCTTGAAATTTCCCCATATTTTATAATATGTTCTAAAACAATAATTTCATTTTGTTTTCTTATTGAATATCTATCTATTACCATAAAATATTGCTCCTTTTAAAGAAAATTATTGTATATTTATATTATTATTAATCAATTCAACGACATTCTAATATCTTACAGTTTTTTCTTCCCTACAGTTAAATTATAACTTTCTTTAATCATTTTTTTAATATCATTGTCGGGAACAGTACCGTCTAATATTATAGAATTCCAGTGTTTCTTATTCAAATGGTATGCTGGTACAATAGCTTCAAATGCCTGTCGCCAAAAATCTATCCATTCAGGGTCACATTTTACATTTATCCATACCTTATTATCTTTATAAAAAATCCATGCAAAAATCTTATTGTTTCCCCTATGTCTGATAACACACCAGTTATTGTCATGAAATGGATAATTTTCATATACATTATCTAAGGTTAAACAAAACTCTATTACTCTTTTTTTACTAATCATATCATTATCCTCCAATTAAACAAGGTTATAATATTGACTAAGATAATCTCCCCTTAAAATCATCATATATAAATTCTTTTACAACAATAACATTTTTATCTTTATCAACAGCTATAATTTTAGGCAACGCCATTCCATTAAAAGTATTTGTCTTTACCATAGAATAAATTGCCATATCGCAAAATACTAATCTGTCGCCTATATTAAGTTCACTATCAAAAGAATAATCACCAATAATGTCACCTGCAAGGCAAGTAGGTCCGCCAAGTTTATAATTAAATTTTGAATTATTTAACTCACCGCTGCCAATAATATTAGGTCTATAAGGCATTTCTAAAACATCTGGCATATGACAAGCAGCAGAAGTATCAAGAATAGCTATCTTAATGCCTTTATTATCTACAATATCTCTAACAGATGCTACTAAAAATCCAGCATTTAAAGCCACAGCCTCACCTGGTTCTAAATAAACTTCCACATCATATTCAAATTTAAACTCTTTTATAATTTTAATTAATAATTCAACATCATAATCATCTCTTGTAATATGATGTCCGCCTCCAAAATTCACCCACTTCATTTGATGAAGAAACTTTCCAAACTTCTCTTTAACAGCATTTAACGTTATAAGTAAATCATCAGCATTTTGCTCACATAACGTATGAAAATGTAAGCCCTCAATTCCTGTTAAATCCCTTCCCTCAAACTGTTCTAATATTATTCCAAGCCTTGAACCAGGACTGCAAGGATCATAAATTGCATGTCCGTTTTGTGTTGAACATTCAGGATTAATTCTAAGACCAAATGACTTTTTACTTTGAGTATTTAATTCAGTTTCACTGACAAATTTTAAAGCTCTATCCTTAAAATGTTCCCATTGACTAAATGAGTTAAATACCATGTGGTCTGTAATATGTAACAGCTCTTCAAACTCACTGTCACTATATGCAGGGCAAAATACATGATTTTCAATACCCATTTCCTCAAATCCAAGCTTTGCCTCATAAAGTCCGCTTGCAGTAGCTCCGTCTAAATATTTAGCAATTAAAGGATAATAATAAAACATAGAAAATGCCTTTTGAGCAAGCAAAATTTTACACCCTGCCTGCTCACGAACATATTTTAAAATTTCTAAATTTTTTATAAGCAAACTTTCATCTGTTATAAAAAATGGAGTTTCAAGCATATTTATATCAAAATTCAATTTATCTTTTTGCATAATTATTTCACCATTAAAATCCTACAATTATTGTACTTATTATATATTATTCTCAATTACAAAATATTTTATAAATAACTTAAGTAATCTTATTAATTAATTTAACCATTAGTTTAACTATTAAATCATTACTTTAATTATTAATGACTTAATAGTTAAATTTTCACTAAATATTACCTTTTTTAGTTTGATATTTTATAATACAGCATTACAATTCACTTAATACAATTAATCACTTTTACTTAACCTACCAATACAGGATTAAAATCCTCAACCCAAGGCAAGCCCCACTTATTAAGTGCTTCCATAAATGGATCTGGGTCCATTTCCTCAACATTATATACGCCAGCCTTTTGCCACTTTCCATTCATTACAAGCATTGCTCCTATCATAGCAGGCACACCTGTAGTATAAGAAATAGCTTGAGAACCAACCTCTTTATAACATTCCTCATGGTCACATACATTATAAACATAATAATGAAGCTCTTTGCCATCTTTCTTGCCAGTAATAATACATCCAATATTAGTTTTTCCCTTAGTTCTTGGTCCAAGTGAAGCAGGGTCTGGAAGAACCGCTTTTAAAAATTGTAATGGAATAATTTCTTTCCCCTCATACATAATAGGTTTAATTGATGTCATTCCCACATTTTCTAAACAGCGAAGGTGTGTTAAATAGCTCTCACCAAAAGTCATAAAGAAACGAATACGCTTAATTCCTTTAATATTAAGAGCAAGTGACTCAAGTTCCTCATGATAAAGCAAATACATGTCTTTAGAACCAACTTCCGGAAAATCATAAACTCTTTTAATCTCCATTGGCTTAGTTTTTACCCATTCACCTTTCTCCCAATAACGTCCATTAGCAGATACTTCACGGATATTTATTTCAGGGTTAAAATTGGTAGCAAATGGATAACCATGATCACCTGCATTACAATCTAATATATCAATATAATTTATCTCATCAAAATAATGTTTCATAGCATAAGCCGAAAATACGCCAGTAACTCCTGGATCAAATCCAGAACCAAGAATTGCTGTAATTCCTGCCTTTTCAAATTTTTCACGATACTCCCACTGCCACTTATACTCAAATTTAGCAGTATCTTCTGGTTCATAATTAGCAGTATCTACATAATGAGTTTTAGTTGCAAGACAAGCATCCATAATAGTTAAATCTTGATACGGAAGTGCTAAATTTAACACCACCTCCGGCTTAAAATCTTCAATCAGTGCAATAAGCTCATCTACATTATCAGCATCAACTTTAGCAGTAGAAATCTTAGACTTTCCGCCTTCTAACTTAGCCTTTAGTTCATCACACTTACTCTTAGTTCTGCTTGCAATACAAATTTCCTCAAATACTTCACTGTTTTGCACACACTTGTGAATTGCCACTGAAGCAACACCACCTGCACCTATAATTAATATTTTTCCCATTTTTAGTTCCTCCTATAAATATAATTAAAACTATATAATCCACTTAAAATAATTATAATATACTTATTATCAACATAATACTTTATAATTATCTTTAATTACTTAAATATTCATTGCTAAATTTTTTACGATTTACTAAGTGCAAGAATAATTTCCCTTGTAAGTTTGCAGGCCATTGCGGTTGAAGCACCGCTTAAATCTAAAGCTGGCGATAATTCATTGATATCAAATCCGACTATATCCAACTCACTAACAGATAAAATTGCATCAAGCAATTCAGCAAAAAATACTCCGCCTGCCTCAGGTGTTCCTGTTCCCGGAAATGCCGCAGGGTCAATTACATCTAAATCTAAAGTTACATAGACCTTTTTTCCTTTTAACATTTCTACAGTTTCTTTTATACCATTCAAATTAAATTTATGCAAATTAGTATGTTTTTTGGCAAATTCAAATTCACTTTTATCTCCTGAACGAATACCAAATTGATTTATCCTATTATCGCCGATTAAATCCCAAATTCTTCTGATTACCGTAGCATGTGATAACTTTGCGTCTAAATACTCATCTCTTAAATCTGTATGTGCATCAAAATGAATAATATGTACATCCGGATACTTCTCATAAATTGCCCTAAATGCTCCAAGAGTAACTAAATGCTCACCACCTATCATTAACGGTAATTTTCCGCTGTCTAAAATAATTCTGGTCATCTTAGTTATATCATCAAGTGCAAGTTCTACCCGTCCAAAAGACAATTCTAAATCTCCAGCATCAAAAACTTTCACATCTTCTAAATTTCTATCTTGATAAGGACTGTAAGTTTCAAGCCCAAAAGATTCCCCTCTTATAGCCTTACTGGCAAAACGAGTTCCAGGTCTGTAAGATGTCGTTGAATCATAAGGTGCTCCAAATAATACAATATCTGCTTCCTCAAAACTTGCCTCACAGGCAATAAAAGTTTCAATATTAGGCTTCAACATTTTTAAGCAACTCCTCTACATAATTTGGCAGTGCAAATGCACCTTTGTGTAATTGTGTATTATAATATCTAGTCTTTATTCCAAGTTTCTTCCATTCCTTATCCTTAAAATCATTTAATGGATGATATTTTTTAGATGAAAATCCAAATAGCCAATGCCCCGAAGGATAAGTAGGAATATGAGCTTGATAAACCATGCTTGTATGAAATGACTGTACAATACGCTTATGAATACGCTGAACAGCAATTGCATCTTCCTTATAAAATGGACTTTCATGCTGATTTACAAGTATTCCGTCTTCTTTTAGAGCCTTATAACAATTCCCGTAAAACTCCTTAGTAAACAACCCCTCCCCCGGTCCAAACGGGTCTGTTGAATCAACAATAATTAAATTATAAACATTTTCAAGTCTTCTAACAAATTTAAGCCCATCTTGAAAATAAAGGTTTACACGTTTATCCTTAAAACTGTTCGCTGTATTTGGCAAAAATTCCTCACAAGCCCTAACTACCATTTCATCAATCTCTACTACATCTATATTTTTAATATTATCATATTTATTAAGTTCTCTGACTACTCCGCCGTCACCTGCTCCAATAACCAATACATTTTCTACATTAGAATGTACTGACATAGGCACATGCGTCATCATTTCATGGTAAATAAATTCATCTTTTTCTGTCATCATCATAACGCCGTCAAGGGTTAAAAAACGCCCAAACTCATTTGATTCAAATATATCTATTCTCTGAAATTCACTTTTTGCACTATATAACTGTTTATTAACCTTTATAGAAAATTTAACTTCATCATTTTGCTTCTCCGAAAACCATAATTCCATTCTACCACACCTTTCTATATAATAAGTTTATAATTAATTATGACATAATAATACTAAAGATTTCTAAAGTACATTAATTCTATTAACTTCTAAATCCTCTGTTCCCATTACAGAACAACCCTTCTCTTTAGAATATTCAATATGCTCAACTATCTCTCTTGTAATAAGCTCTCCTGGTGCCAGCAAAGGAATCCCAGGCGGATAGCACATTATCATCTCTCCTGAAATCTTACCTATACTTTCTTCTAAAGATACACTTTTCTTATCAGCATAAAAGGCTTCCTGAGGTGTCATCACCACTGTAGGAGGAATTATTTTATGAGGTACTAATTCTCTTTTATCCTTTTTAAATCTTCTCTTAATTTCGGCTAATGCTCCCACTAGCCTTTCTATATCTTGAGGTCTGTCTCCTACTGAAATATAGGCAAGTATATTAGCAGTATCACCAAATTCTATTTGAATATCATATTCATCTCTTAATAAATCATAAACTTCAATTCCGGTAAGGCCCAATTTTGTAGTTTGAACAGAAAGTTTGGTTGGGTCAAAATCATATATACCAATTCCATCAATAAGTTCATCAGCATATGCATAGTATCCGCCTAAATCATTGATTTCCTCTCTGGCATATTTAGCAAGCAACTTTACCTTATCAAAAATTTGTTCTCCATTAATTGCTAAATTTTTACGTGAAATATCAAGTCCTGCCATTAACAGATAACTGGCACTGGTAGTTTGAGTCAAATTAATAATCTGGCGAACATATGCCGTATCCATATTTTTACCTATTATTAAAAATGAACTCTGTGAAAGTGAACCACCTGATTTATGCATACTAACAGCCGCCATATCTGCACCTGCTGCCATAGCCGATACTGGCAGGTCTTTTCCAAAATAAAGCTGTGTTCCATGAGCCTCATCTACAAGTACTTTCAGTCCATTTTCATGTGCAAGTTTAGTTATTCCTATCAAATCTGAACAAATTCCATAATAAGTAGGATTATTAACCAGTAATGCCTTAGCATCTGGATTATTCACTATCGCTGTTTTAACTGCCTCTAACGGCATTCCTGTAGCAATCTCTAATTCCTGTCTAATAGGTGTATCAACATAAACTGGCATTCCACCACATACCACAAGAGCATTTATAATACTTTTATGTACATTTCTTGGTAAAATAATTTTATCGCCTCTTCTAATTACAGAAAAAATCATATTTTGAACTGCCGAAGTAGTTCCATTTACCATTAAAAATGCATATTTAGCATTAAAAGCTTCTGCTGCCAACAGCTCTGCTTCCCTAATAACTGATATAGGATGAGTTAAATTGTCCAGTGATTTCATAGAATTCATATCATATTCCATAGTATTTTTACCAAGAAAATTGGTCAGTTCTATATTCCCCTTGCCATGTTTATGACCAGGCACATCAAATGGCACTATACGTTCCTGCTTAACGTTCCTTAATGCCTGTGCTATAGGAGCTATATTTTGGTCAAGCATATATCTAAATGCCTCCTTTCATCAAACCAAACCCGTCAATATATAACTAATATAGTTACCTATTGTCAAAACTTAAAATTAACAACATGTCCATTAACTATTTTGGCTATTAAAACATATTAAATCCACTAAATATCTCTATCATTTCTTCTTTAAGCTGTTTATTAATTTCATTTTTTTGCTCTTCTGAAAGTGCATTTATATCTGTCTTAAATAAATAATTCTGTAAATCAGGTTCTTTAATTATCATCTTTGTATGAAACAAATTTGATTGATATAAATTAACATCTATTGTGGTATACAAAGTCAAAGTATCCTTAGTAATATACTCCTGAATTGATGTTATTTTATGGTCCATAAATACCTTTTCACCATCAGTATTACGTGTAAATCCTCTTACACGATAATCCATAGTAATTATATCCGAATCGAAACTCCCAATTAAATAATCTAAAGTATTAAGAGGTGAAATCTCACCGCAAGTTTCAATATTTATATCTACCCTAAAAGTCGCTATTGCATTTTCTGGATGAAATTCAGGATAAGTATGTACAGTCACATGACTCTTGTCTAAATGTGCTACTACTGTTTCTGAATTCATTGACATTACTCTGCTTTCTTCTGCAAGCAAAACCACAACACTCGCCCCTTGCGGATCATAATCTTGTTTAGAAATACTAAGCACCTGAGCACCTATCATTTCAGTAAGTTTAAGCAAAATATTGGTTAATCTCTCCGAGTTATATTGTTCATCTATATATTCGATATATTCCCTCTGATCTTTTTCAGTAGGTACATAACATACATCGTAAATATTAAAACTAAGCGACTTAGTTAAATTATTAAATCCATAAAGTTTTAATTTATTATCCACCATAATCCCCTTTCATCCAGAAAATATTTTCCTTATAATTTCCTGTGAAATAAAATAAAACCTCAAATAAACATGGACATACTCCACTGCTACTTGAGGTTCAATCTCTACTTTATGCATGATTTTATTTATTACAAGAAAATTCTTGCTTTATTTATTACATAACCTTTGCAGAACGTTAGAGTCTATATAGTAATCTTACTTTTACCACTCTTACTGATCGTTTTCACAAGCATAATGAAGGCATATAAGCCCCAAATATAAACATTATGTTATAAAAAATTTGAGTCGACTTTTCTCATTTATTAAAATAAAAATGAAAAATCTCTTCAATGGACGCGAAAGCCCCTTTACTAACTTCAAATCTGTTTTTTAAAACAGCAATAAGTTTGGCAAAATACAAACACTGCCTCTCTCGTTCGCAATTCTTTCTAATACTTAATTGCTAAACTATTGTATCATGAGTTTAACAGAATAGCAATATAAAATTTACATCACTTCTCTATATTTTAGCAATAATTGTAGAAAATCACAAATTATCTTTATAAAAACACTGTATATTTTTATCTACATTAAATATTTGAAATTTTTGCTATACACAAAAGAGCCAATGAAGAGGTATCAAAAATCCCTACTTTCATTAACTCCGTATAAATGTCATTATAAACATATACCTTCAAAATCACACATTGAAAAAATCAAACTAATCCGTCCAAACCCAAATAACTTAAATTCCCTGCATAGGTCAAGCCCTCGACCTATTAGTAACAGTCAGCTACATACATTACTGCACTTACACCTCTGTCCTA